>ERZ1292640.16-Hain-H43-02um-R1-16-length-174344-cov-9_pt1 | contig 174344 bp, 149 predicted proteins | sample MGYA00564404_ERZ1292640 | MGnify/ENA primary metagenome ERZ1292640 (study PRJEB36523, sample SAMEA6512636) | groundwater metagenome | collected 2019-01-08 | study: AquaDiva: Metagenomics assemblies of 32 groundwater samples
TCCATCTTTTTCATTCCAATAGTCACCAATCTCACTTAAACCATCCTTTACTGGTAAGCCATTTAAAGTTACTTTTGTGAAAGAAGTTACATAATCTGTAAAACCTTCTTCACCTGTAAATAATTCCACAGTTTTAATCGTCGCCAATTCTTCACCCAGTTTTTCTGCATTGGCTGAAATACTTTCTCCAGCCTCTATAACACCAGCCCCATCACTAAAAAACTTCATAAACTCCTCCCATTTTTCTCCAACTGTTTCCCAGGAGCTTTTTTCACATACAATATAACTGGCTTTGCGACCTTCGTATTTGGCTTCCAAACCTATAAAAAACATATCCAATTCTTGTTGTGTAAGCCCATCCTCGCCAATATATTTTTCTGCCATTTCACCGTAAAGTTTATTTCTATCTGTGTACAAACTCTCTCTAAATTCCTCTGTAATTTCACTTGGCAAACGCGTAATTAAACTAGCATCCACAATATGTCTGACATAATAAATTTCAGCATTCAAACGTGTAAAAGCTCTCTTTAACTGTGGCATTTTTTCTTTCTGACAGGTCAAAAGTGCATCTCTAATCGCCATTCTCACTTTGTCCTGCTGCTTGATCAATCCATATACATCCATGCTGTGGCACTGATTTCTATAAATCACATCTACCCATGGCTCAAAAAATCCTTCTGTAACGCCATCACTCAAGGTAGCAGCTTTCAAAAAAGTCAAAAAGTCCAAATTTCCTTTATCAATACATTTAATCAAACTCAACTTTCCATCAGTAGACGGATCCGTATTATTCACCTCTGCAGCACTTGCAAAATTCATATTCAAAAAGCTCAACAACAACACTAAAGCCAGATTTTTACTAAAGAATTTAATCAAGGTTTGGCTTGTTAACTATGTAATCGAGTGCTTCTGTATTTATTTTATCAAATGTCCCTCTAAAATTCTTAAATAAGGCATTCATCTGCTTTACCTCTTTTAAAACTTCTTGAGAATAAGTTAGCTGATTAGTTAAATCATTACCCAAATCAAATTGTTCTACATCAAAGGCGGCTTTAGCTTTATATTTGTCACGGGTTTTTTGCAAACGTTTAAAAAGATCTGCCTGTCCTAGATTATCAGGTGCTGATAAAGTCTCGAGTTCCAATAAATAATTATCTGATTGGGTCGGTCCATCAGACGTCTCATATTGTAAATCACCAATCAAAAGTGGCTGATATCTATCTGCAAATTTATTCCATTCTTCAAACACATTATTCCCAAAAATAGCCTCATCATTTGAAGGTGTTGGCACAGGATTCCAGATAGTCACAAATTGGAAATTAAGCAAAGCTCCAGCACTTTTATATTTAGTGGATTCAAGCAAATTTCCACTTACTTTACTCGGGACTAAACTATGAGAAATTGTTTTATTGAGAAGTTCATTGATTTGAGCAACTTCACAAGCTATACAACTATCTCCAGGCTGATAACTTGAAACTCTTTTCTTTATTAGCTCTACATTAAAACACACAGAAGCCTTCGCCGCAAAAGCACCGGTTGAAACACCAGCAGACGCTCCCGTAAAGGCCAACGTTGGATTAGCTCCACTTACACTCTTTAAACCTGCAGCAGCCACACCGGCAAATAGGGGAGAACTTGGATCAGGCATTCCTGGACACCAAACTTTTAACCAGTCGCCTTTTGCAGCCGGTTTAACTAAAACTAGATCACTGCCACTATTATCAAAACCATCATCTCCATCGTCTCCACCATCACCATCATCGTCAGCATCATCAGAGCCAGAGCCACCAGCCTCGTCACCAGCAACAGCACCATCCCCACCTGCATCATTAGAATCTAAAGCAGCATTCTGCTCACCAAAACTATCCAAAGCGGCAGTAAAAGTGCTGGCAGTAAGATCAGCACAAACATCACTAGGCAAAACTTCTGGAACGGTTTCGGCAGCTCTAATTTCATCCTCAGACTCAGCCGTCAAACCAGTTTCTACAGTCTCAAAAAATCCATCATCAGGCACTTCAACTGCCCCACCCGGAGTAGTTATCCCACCAGTTTCTAAAAGCCCATCAGGTGCAGGGCTATCCACATAAAAATCATCCTGCACTAATGGATCCACCGGATTATACGGAGAATCATAGGCACCTTTAAAATCTTGACCCAATGTAGAATCAGTACTTTCCACAAACAAAATTTCTTCAATTTTGCTCAAGTCATAGACCAAATCAAAACCAGAGTCTGACAAATCTCCATTGGCAAAAAGTTCACTATTTGCAACTGTTACATCAATCTCTTGTTGAATCTGGTACAAATCATATAAATCCGCATAATTACTTTGCAAATCGGCGATGATTTTAACGGCTTCTCCCTGGCTTGTATTTGTATCTACATTTCTTTGATTTAGAAGTACGCTCACACTACCATCCAAAATTGCCGTTGCCTCCTGTGTATTTAACCCAAAATTATTTGCCGTGTCTTTTAGAGCACTTTTTTCGGCACTTCTATTAAGTTTTTTATAAATTAAATTATATAAATCTCCACCCCTTTCAGAAGTCCCAAATGGATTAAAAACATCTCTCCAATCAAATGAATCTCTATCTGCACTGGCTAAAAAATTATTCCACCAGCTCTCATAAGCCACGGCTTTATTATCATATCCAGGATTCTGCCATATCAGTCCCAAAGCCGCTAAAACACCAAAAACCATCCCTACAAAACTGTAGTAAAAAAATCCTTTAGCACTGGTTTTTTTGATTTGTTTTTTCATAGCATATTAAGGAACTTGGCTGGATGTCGCATCAATAAATTCAATAGGGAACTGAGTCACTTGTTTACGAATATCTTTTAAAGCTAATTTATATTTGATCAAATCTGTCGCTATCAACTGATATTTTTTATGCACAGGATAAGCCAGTCTATATTCGTTGTAAGCCGCTACCGTAGCCTCCATAACTACTTTAGCCTTAGCAATTTCCTCATCGATTTTTTCATCATTTTTAGCACTATTATCCAGCACATTAATCAAAGGAATTAAGCCAATAAGACTGGTATCAATCTGTCCTCTTATATTCTGCAAAGTCTTTACATAGACCACATATCTCTCCAATGCCTCAATTGAAACACAGTAAGTACTCAAATTATCCTGACCGCATTTTTGTACTATAGTGGCCGTATCATCTTTAGTTGGATCTATACTTGATGGTGGCAGAAATTTAGCGCGTTTTTCGGGATTGCTATAAAAATCATCAGCCTCAACTAGCTCATTCAATTGTGAAATTTTATCGTTAAAAAGGGCATTCATCTCACCATTATAGGCATCAAAAACATCATAAAAATTAGGTCCTGAAGACTGGAAATCATAATAATTATCTTCTGCATAAATGCTATAACCTCCAAAAACCAGCATCAAAGTGATTAGTGAAGACCCCAGGCTTACAAATATTTTATTATATATTTTCATTTTATTGTTTTATACATTCTTTAAGGAATCCAGGTAGTTTTTCTTTAAAGGCCATCAGGTAGCCGTACATCTCGGCAATTTCAAAATTCAAATCTCTTAATTGAGAATTAATTGCCTGATATTTTTCAGTTAGAATGATAGTCTTTTTTTGGCTGCTATTGTTTTTTATGTGTTGAACTAAAGCTTCTTTGCCAATCTGTTTATATGCATCTGTTAATTTCACACATTCAGCATAAGCAGAAATCTGATCAAGACCGCTAGCCTCTCCATTCCCAAAAACAACTCTCCCAAGTAGATCACTAATAGACTTTTTATATTCGCTGTAGCGGCCAATCGCAATATTTGCCAAAGAACTATTCGAACTCTTATTCTCAAAATTGGTCTCTAAAAATATCAAGAATTTAAATAATTCCAGATCGTAAGCACTACTCAAATTATTACCACAGTTTTGTATTGGTTCACTTCCCAACCTATTCATAACTTCCTGGCTTAAGGATTCCACCTGTTTTTTAGTTGCATCGTCAGTCGCAGCTATAGTAGTTAAACCAATATTTAACAGGTATAAAATAGCAAAACTATATGTGAAAAGTTTTTTCATAGCTTATTGGGGTTGGCTTATAGTTTCTATTCTAACTTCATTTCCCTTAGAAAAAATATGAGTTTTTTCTATCGGTTCATCATAGCTTACAGAAATCACTGGGAAGAAAACATCTCCTTTCATAATATCAGCTTTATTTAAGAATGTAGAAATACAAGGACAGCTATTACATTCCGCCGGGACAATATAAAGCCCTTCTTCACTATTTTTACACTGAGCATCAAGATCATCATCAGAACCATTTAATGGATTCAAGCAATCTTCCACTTCTTCTCCATCATTTTTGCCACCCTTATCGGAATCAGGATCAAATGGATTTGTATGGTAAACAGTCGTTTCAGAAATACTGCTTAATCCATCATCATCTTCATCAACACTGTCATCGCTAGGATCCAATGGATTAGTCCCTATTTCCAATTCTTTACCATCTTCCACGCCACCTTTATCTGTATCCTTAGCGGTTGGATCAAATTTATAATAACACTCATCTTTATTACTCAAACCATCTTTATCTTCATCAGCATTCGCGTCATCAATATCATATTTTTCCTCACAGAAATCTGACATTTGATCTTTGTCTTCATCCACCTCAAAACAATTATAAGTATCCAAAACTCTTTCCACCATCTCAATTAATTCTCCAAAATTCATTATCTCTTCAGGCTTCAAAGCTTCTAGCTCAGTCACCAAAAATTTATTTTTCAGACCACCTGTCGCAACTATATATGGATCCAAATTCTGCGCAGCCTTAATATATTCTGCATACCATTGACCACCTGTATTTTCATCCACACCTGTTAATTTAATAACATTTTTAAATTCCAAAGCCTTTAGAATAATCTTCACGGCCTCAGCTCTAGTAATTGTTTCATCTGGTTTAAATGGATGTAAGCCCTCATCATCAACTTCTCCTTTGTAACCATCAATCCAGTTCAGCATAGTGGCTTCTTTAATATCTGGAGAATAATTGCCAAGACTTTCATTATCGGCATACCCTTGGCCTGCGGCAAATGGTTTATAAGCTTCTTCTCTAGGAATGATACAAAGCATCTTTAACAAAACTCTCACGAAATCCTTTCTGCTTATCATATCCGTGTCAGCCATTTCTGATACACCTTCCAAAACATAATTCAAATCATCTCCTTTTTTGAGTCCAGCCTGTCTACCCTGCAAAATACCATCAGATGGCGCTTTTGGACTAAAGAATGGAACGTCTTTTTCGGCTACAAATTTAGCATCAACTCCAATCTTAATATAAATTTCCGCAACCACTTTTCCCTCAAAAATAACTTCCAAAACTACTGGGTCAGTCACGTGATTATTGGCTTTCTTCTCAATAGTAATCCTTCCATCCAAAATCATAATATTACCGGCAGTATCAATGTTTAATACTGGTTTATTCTCATTTTCATAGATCAAAATTGCTCCACCGGGATTACCACTGTCATTCGCCGGCAAAGACTTAAATTTAAAATCATCCTCATCATCCAAATCATTAACTCCAACTCCTTTCAAATCTTCTATCATTTTAGCATTCCAGTTTTGACCAATTTTTACATCCTGATTTGCATCCGCCACCAAATATATCGATCCCAACAAAGCTCCGGATTTATCTGTAATCCTCAAAGAAGTAGCCTGATAAGGGGCATTTGCCTGCTCAAATTCTACCTTATAATTATTATCCAGAATTCCAATATTGCCACTTTCCGGATTGATTTCAGCCACTATTTTACCGTTGGCATCCTCGACTTCTATCATGTTTTCCAGATTTAAATTGGCAATACTATAATCGCCATTTTGATCAGTATAAGAATTAACAATCGGTTCCACTCTCGGTACAAGCTTCAATTCTTCTTCAAGTACACGTGTTATATAACGGCTTCGCATCAACGTAAATGGTATGTAAGGCACTTTAGGCTCTGTAGTTCCACTAGCCACGCTATTTCTTGAAAAACTCTCATCCAAAGTTATATCAGGAGCAAAAACATTCACTATAAATTTTTGTTTAGCACTAAGACCAGAGGCATCTTCTACATACAAAATAAATTCATGTTTACCAATATCTCCCTCATCTACAAAAGGTCCAATCTTGAAAATCGGATTATTTCTATCATTCCAGCTTGTACCATCTCCATCCTCATCTTGTAATACATTCAAATCGCTCCAAATTGCTTTTGAGAATTTAGTCTTTTTAAGCGGCTTTCCGGTTTCAGGATCTATTTTTTGAATTGTAGAAGCCACCGGTTCAATATAATAAGACTTAATTTCTCCATCCGGATCAAAAGAATTACTGGCATCAATCATCACATCTTTAAATATTGCTACATCATAATTTGTACTTTGTAGTACCGGCAATGGCGGCTCTTTATCGGCACATGTTTGCGGAGAAATTACTACCGGTACTGATCCAAGTGAGCGCTTTCCATCTTTATCGATTGCATAAACCGTAACAAAATAATTTCCATTTGGAATGCTAAGCGAAATATTTGGACTAACACTTTCATATTTGTATTCATATTCATCTGTTTCATCATTCAAGGAATTTTGAATTATTACTTCATAAGAAACGGCTCCATCATATGGTAACCAGCTCAAATCAACTTTTCCATTACTTGTGTAAGGCGCACTAACTCCCTGTACGCTAGCCCCAATTACATAATCAGCCACACTCACATCATTGTAAGTAATATAATCAAAAATCACTTTACCATGATCTTTTTGCTGCTCATTTTTATGATTTTCCTTGAGGTAAACGTCGCCACCCATGTAGTAAATTATATCGTGATCATTATCCTCATCCACATCACTAAATATCACCTGGCTCTTGCCTTTGAGCTCAGCAGTATAATTCAAAACATTTTCATTTACTTCACCAACAGCAACAAAAAATCCAATTGGTGGAGCGGTCACTGGCTGACTCGCATTACTAAGAACAGTAGATGGATTAAGGTTTACTTCAGGACTAAAGTCTATATTTGCAGCTATCAAATTTTTCATATCATTCTCCACTTCTTTACCAAAAAAACTCATTTCCACTTTCTCACTACTATCATCACCCTCGTCCGGAATTTCTAAAGAAGCCAATAGCTCCTCATCACTATTTTCTTGAGCCAAAATACGGCTAAATTCACTCATATCTTCAATATTTTCCAGAAGTTTATTGTTGCTCTCCATGCCTTTTGCCTCAGCCAATAAGCCATTTCTCAAATTTGCAATTTTGCTTAAAGTTGGATGATCGGCGAATTCAGATACATCAATTTCTTCTAAGTCAGCAATATTTTTGTTAAGTATTGGATTATCCTGATTAATAAACTCCTGACTCACTATCAGGTGATAACTATCTGGCAAATCAGCATATTCTTGCTCTAATTCTTCAGACAAATTAGTAATACTAGAATTAAATGCCACGACATTTTGTTGCAACTGCTCTAGCTGAGGATAATTTGCAGCCAATTCTTCTACATTCGCCACCTTATTTTCTGGAGGAACATAAGAAGAATTAATATTTATAACTTCATTTTTCATCTGCGCATTTGCCTCATCAATAGCCTTTTTAACCAGCTGATTAAATATCTCACCAAATGGGAAAGCAAAGGCCTTATTCACATCTGTCACCAAACCTTTAACTCCATCATTCCAAATTTTAGCACCTTTTTCTGCGACTAAATAAATCACACTGGTTTCAATTTCAAAACTCATTTTACCAGTCACTTTAATCTGTTCTACATAGTTATATTCAATCGCCGGATACTGCATTGCAAAACTCTTTAAGAATGACAGCGTTGCCTGCACAGTTGGCTGTGTCAAAGTCTCAATTTCGGTTTTAACTCCTAATTCTAGAATAGGAATTTGCGCTGTTTTTAACAAACATAGAATCTTAAATGCAGGTTTCAAAATAAGCATTAATTGAGCTACAGGTTTTGGTAGTTTTGGAATACGAGGAGGTCTTGGCAGATCTGGTAATTTAGGCAGTGGCAAAGGTGGCAGATTCGGTAGATTTGGCAAAGTTACTTTTGAGAAATCAGGAATATTTGGCACATTAAATGCCGGAACTTCTATAGTCGCAGTTGGTAATAACAAATTTACTTCCGGTAGATTAATAACCGGTAAATTTGGCAGAATTATTGGCTCAGGTCTAAAAACTATATCTGGCCACACGATTTTTACGCCAGTTTTAATCTCAGAAAAATCCACCACCAAATCCGGCCATTTTGGCAAAGGGATAATTGGTGGCTCCGGGATAGCAATAAATAACTGCATCAACAAGCCCAATTCTGAGTAGTGATCACTCTTACACTGGTCACATGAGGCCTGATATTCAGCCTGTAACTGTAAAATTATTTCCCAATCTTTAAATGTAGCCACAGCATCCTCAATAGCCTTCATCCAGGAATTTATAATTTTTTCCTGGCGTTTAATATATCCACCAGTATATTCCATTATTGCATCCAGGTAACAAATAATCTGTGAAGCATATCTGGCCTCGGCATTCCTCCAAGTCAAAATATCTTTTGGCAGGTTTTCTATCTTATCCAGCATGTCCAAAAGTTTTTTTACCGAGCTAACGGCCTTTGCAGTATCAAGTAAAATCAAATCACAAATAGTCCTTCTTTCTGCACTGATGTCACAATTCCAATCCGCAATTTTGGCTATTTCTTTATCCATATGATCCATCCAGAATTTTGCCTGGATTCTATATTTGGCAATTTCCTTCGGGGATATTGCTGGCACTTTTACTACGATTTCTTTACCTTCAATTTGTATGAATGGGAAACTGCTAATACTTGTTGCAAAGTCATTGAAATTCTTAAAACTAAAGCTTCTTGAAGCTGCTTTTGATTCTTTAGCCATACCTGAAAAATCCGGTAGAACTAGATAGAAAGTAGGGAAGTCCAAAAGTTTATTATAAATTTCCTCAGTTTGTTTATCTATCCAGTTCACAATTGTAGAAGGGAAGCCCGGAATCCTAATATTAGCAGCCCCAGCAAAACTAAACGGCCCAGCGTTTCCACTGTCACTCATTTGCACGGCATCAGTTCCAGTCATATCACTACCGTTAGAAATAATTGCTGATTGTCCAATTGCAGTATTAACAACAGCATTTTTTGCACTCGCCAAAGTTTTATTCACATTCTCCTGTAAGAACTGACAAACTCCAGGTATTCCGCCAGGTACAGCAAAAACATAACATGAAGAACTAGCCAGTCCAGGAGTAGTTGGGCCAACACAAATTGCTGTGCCAAGACCCATAGTCAAAGTCGGTGAAACATAAATTCTAAAAGTAGAGAAGACAGAAGAAGGAATCAGCGCCCCAAAATATGGTGGTGCTGATAGTCCAGCCGCAAAAACCGCTATTCCTGGTACATCCTTACTTGGAGCCAAGAATGCAAAATTATATGGACTAGCCACACATCCCGCTCCTGAGCATCTCAAATTATTTAAAAAGCTTTCCAAACTATTTGCCAAAGATTCAGCCAGATTTTGCCCAGTTGCATATGCCGCTGACCACGAATCCGGACAACCATCAGCATTTTTATCTTCAACCTGTTGATTTAAAAGATTACTTGCGCCATCAGCCAGCCCTGGATCAATCTCCGCATCTCTACCTTCATTCTGCGCTTCTTCCGCTTCTAACTGGGCTGCAAACATGACTGCAAATTGACTTTCTTTTGGGTCCACGACCTCATCATTTCCCTTTGGTACAAACTGATATTTTTCATATTTTCTTAGTCCAGTAGAATAAATATAATTCAAAACTCCATCTGCATTTACCTCTGGTCTTACCATCACATCCAAATATTCATCATCATTTGAACTTGGATATTTAACGAAATCATTACCAATATCAAAATGTATCTTTGGTAGCGCATCCACCCGCATTCTGTAGCTGATTATCTTTTGGCTTTGCGCTGGAATATTAATATTTGTAATTACCTGCGCTCTCAAACTCATACCAGTTTCCTGCCACTGCAAATTATCGGTGCAATTCAAACACTTCAAAGTCTCGGGTAATAAAGTCAAAGAAAGGGGAGTAGCATCAGACAATCTCAAATTATTTATTGCCGTATTACTGTCATTGTCTAATGTAATTAAGTACTCAACTTGGTCATATAGGGCAACATTTCCTCCATTCAAATCAACAGATTGCTTTGTGGAATTTAAGGCCAGACGAGAATCCTCTTTTATATTCACAAAACTAAGCTCTGTAGGCGTAGTTAGAGCAGGAATTTCCATACTAGCAATATTCTCATTATTTATCAGATCGTTCTGAAAGTCCTTAATATCATCCGCAAACTCGCCACTTGCTCCACCAATTTCCAAAACAAATTGCACAGAAGCTTTATCGGCCACCGAACCCATTCCCGGATAATTTACAAGCATTTGATCAGCCTGATTTAATTCTGCATTAACATTAAACCCAAAATTTCGCGTATATGCAGAATTTTTTGCAAGTCCGGTACATTTTTCGCCATCAGTCTGATTATAAAAAATCTTTATATTACTGGAAGAATCACTCAAAACTAAATCTTCACAACCATCATTATCCATATCTCCAGCTTTGACCTCGTAAGTTTTTTGCTTGCCCAGAGCCAAGTTAAGGCTGCTCCTTTCAAATGCTCCATTAATGTTTTTAATCAAAGTCAGACATTCTTCGTTCACATTACAACTCTCTTTTGTGCCAACAATCATGTCATCGTAACCATCATTATTAACATCTATCCTGGCCGCACTAAATATTCCATTTGGTATATTCAAAACATAACCACGATCCCTAAATCTCTTATTACTCTCTTCATTCTCAAGTAAACGAATCAATCCATCTTCATAAACTAACATCAAATCATCCAATCCATCCCCGTTATAATCCAAATCCAACATCTGCAGGATCTCCTCATCACCTGTAAAAATAGGCTTACCAATATCCTTTGTATAACCAGTTAATTCACTCACCAAGTCATCCTCAACTGCCAACTTAATCATTGGATCACCATAAATAATTCCATTCTCTTTAGCATATGGTAAATATGATTCTCCCACAGAATTCCCGGCCGCAAAAAGCAGCATATGTTTATCATCTCCTGTAAATCCACTTCCAAATTCTAAATCTTTTTTCTTCTTAATTTCGCCTTCCTTATCCACCAAATACATTCCTTTAAGCTCCTTGCTAGAGACATCTCCAAACGAAGCAACTAACTCATATCTCTTATCGGTAGTACTCATTTTTACATACACACCAGGGCTCAAATCGGCAATCTCACTTTCCTGCTCAACCTTTTGTACCACCTGATTAAAATCATTTTTGAAAGTTATCAAAGCTAAATCCGCCAAACCTTTACTTAATGTAATTCTAAAGCCATCACCTGCAACGCCATCAAGTTCATCAGGGGCTCGTAATTTCAAATTCGTATCATTCAAAGAAATCTTCCCATCTTTAGTAATTCTGGCAATTACTACTTCATCCATTTCCACATTAATGGCATCACCACTTTTTGTAATTTTAAAATTCTCCTCCACTGCACTTTGCAAACTTCTCACATAAATACCTTCTTCAAGCTCTTCTTCTGGATTTTTACTAACGGCTAAATCCAAATTATTTTTTGGCGATAGAATCACACTGGCCAATTCTTTTTTCTTAAATCCATCTGAAATCACCATTTTTTGATATGGAAAAGAATCCGTTGCCTGCGTCACTTTTACTTCTAAATTCTCATCAAAAATCTCCAATTTACCCTTCGCATCAACATTAAATAACTGTTTAGAACTATCATTATCGCTCATCACTGTGGTAATTACCTGCACCTGCCCCTCACTCAAAAATACCTCCGCCAAATTCTCCGAAGCATCAGAAATTTTACCAAAATCTCCACCCAACAAAGACATATAAAGAGCACGTGGTGCAAAATCTCTCGCCTTAGTTTTATCAATATGTTTACTGATTTTTAAAGTTAACGTCGCGGATTTTAATCCCTCACTATCGGCACTAATATTAACTTCACCTGAACTCTCCTTTGCAAATACAGAAACCGCAGCTTCACCATTTAGGGTAACAGCAGTTTTTGCTGAAAAATTAACTAAATTCTCAGTAGCCGCTGTGGTCTTAAAATTTACTTTTGTACCAGAATTGCTCTCTACCAAATTTCCATATTTATCTAAAAGTATAGCCTTGATAACTACTGATTTTTGGCTATTAGTTGCTAAAGAATCACTATCACTTGATAACTGCATCTGGCTTGCTTTACCCGGTAGCATCTTTAATTTTACTATTTCAGAAGCAAATCCCAGCACTTCAACTAAGATCTCAGCCTCACCAGAAACAGTAGAAGATTTAAAGATTACGTTTGCCGCATTTAATTCGCCATTCACTAATTTCTCCGGAATCTTATTGCTAAAACTGCCGAGTGTTGGTGTTAATAAACTTATTTTTATCGGCCCATTGTAGGATGTCACAACTTTCTCATTACTTACCAACTTTACCCCGATTTGTGCCACTGCAGTGCCGTCCGCGGTGAGTTGATCTACTTGCTTGAAATCATTATTAAGAATATTTAGCTGCAACTTAACCTCATCCAAAATTGTAAATTCTTTTGTGAGTCCAATAAATTTACTTAAATCCACCTTATCCAAATCATAGTCGTTTTCTAGTAACTCCTGTTCTTTTTCATAATCCAAAATAACTGCAGCAATGTCAGCTAATCCAGTCTCATCTTTGGCAAAAACATCCACGCTACCCTTACCTTCAAAAGTACTCAATTGCACCCCAATCATCTTTTTATTACTGTCATTTCTCTCGTCCACTCTTAATTTTGCATCAGCAAAAATAGCAATCTGCTCAAAACTATTATTGGCGGTATTTCCAAATTCATCTTTCAAGGTAAACTCCACACTGGTTTTTGACTGCTCATTCGCAACCAACACCCCTGAATCCGCTTTAATCTCAACTTTTACAGGCACACCGGCAGTTAAAGCTATCTCCTTAGTTGTAACTGGATAGTTTGTATCAACCGTGTTATTTGCTTTCAAAACCTCAGCCTTTAGAATAAAAGTACCAGTTTTTTTCCCAGCCTCTAGAGCAATTTCCGCTCTGCCATTCTCGGACTCTGCAATATCTCCTCCCACAAAACTAGCCAAATTTTCCGACATGCTAAATCTCACTTTATGAGTTTTATCCCTCTCTAATTCTCCATTGGAATTATAAATTTCCACCTCAACTTTCATTCTGGATTGTCCATCTGCAGTTATGCCACTGGCATTTCCAATCACATAACTGTCTGTATTTTGTGGCTCCGGTAGCCACGTATCTCCGATTAGTTCTGCAACCAATCTTCTATCTCCAGCCTCTAAATCCTCCTCCAGAAATCTCTGATAATATTTCCCCTGAATGAAATATTCCTCCCATTTTAGATCTTCACTTACTTTCTGAATTTCCTCCTCAGGTGTTTCCACCTCATCATCTATCTCAACTTTTTCCGCCTCGCTATCCGCAAGGGATGCTTCGCTATCCGTTTTTTCCTCTGTAAAACTCTCCCCGGGGAGAGTTTCTTCAACAGGTGTCGACTGTAGAATTTCTATAATTTTATCCTTTTGCCCCACATTACTATTTTGAGAATCAACATTACTATTTTCAGAATCAATGCCGTTTCCGCTATTACCATTTACCCCACCACCATCTAACGATTCTCCTACGACTTCATTCTCCCCATTATTTTCACTTTCTACTTCATCTCCACCCACATTCTCACTTCCACCAACGTTTCCATCCCCATCCTCTGACTCCTCATCAAAAGAATCCAATATCTTTTTTTCCGCTTTACTCAAACCTTTTTTCTTACTGACCTCTTTCACGATTTTCCCCAAGGTTTCATTAAAGCTCACTCCACCTTCAGTTGTATTATCCGCAAAATTTTGGCTACCATTAGAGCCATTTTGATTCTCGCTATCTCCATTTCCATCTCCATCTCCTTCGCCGCCACCGCTACTTCCACCTAAATCCTCCACGCTCTCCCCAGCTAATATTCCTTCCTCTTCTAACTGCTGCATCAGCTGCTCTACTCCATCAAGTTTTGTATAGCCATAAGTCGTCATATCCAACTTTGAGCCCGTCGCTAAAATGTTAACTTTATTTGATACTAAACCTTCTGGCGTATTTGCAGAAACCAGCGCTGAACCGGTATTTCCAGTAGGACGAAGCCTAAAACTAACTTCACCATTCACAAAAGCTTTATTGTTGATATCCACTAATTCAAATGTTGGTCTCTCCTCGTTTTGTTCTATAACCAGACTCGCTACCTCAGTATTAGCAGGGCCACCAACTACGGCATCTTCGCTATCCAAAGCCGAAACCATCACGTCCACATATTCACTGCTACTGACACTAACGATTTGATATTGAGTACCAACCTGTAACTTGGCGATAGGATTATCAGAATAGACTTTTGCCAAACCTGTACTCAAGCCATTACCCGCAATATAACTACAGGCATCTTGTAGCTCACCAAAATTTTCCAATTCATTTAAGAATCTTTTAATTTCATTCAAGAATTCAGACAGCGGCACAAAATCATCTCCACCCGATCCATCGGCATTTTCACCTTGTCCATCCACCCCCTCCGCGGGACCATCTTCATTCTCATCCTCAGCATCGTATTCTGCCAAAATCGCCTCCAGCCTATTGAAACTTGGGTCGTTTTCTTCTGGCAAGTCCTGATTAAATCGCATATCAAAATAATCATCCTCACCATCCAAAACCAGATACGCCGCCTCATATCCATAAGCCTCATCGTAACCTACGGGCTTTGGGTAAACAGTCTTGTCATCGGCATAAGCATTAATTTCACCATTCAAATAATTTCTCAAAATATATTCATGTTTCTCATCGATATTCATGTGTAGCCATTCGTAGGCATCGTAAACCTTATCTTGTGAGGCAACTTCCAAATTAAATCCATTCTCCGGACTATCAAAATCACCAAACGCAGCAGGCTTTAAATCTTCCTCTAGAATTTTTTTCTTAATTTCAGCTTTTGTATAATCACTCTCAACCGCATCTGCTCCAAAAATTCTGTAACTACCCGGAAGTTTTGCCAGTTCAAGGGCTTTTACATCCAACTCAACTGCGAGCTGTGCCATGTTTGGAATCTTCTCACTAAACAAATTTATATAATCAACTTTCTCAATATCTCCGGGAGAATAAGGTGCCTCCTCGGTAATATTTTTCAGAATTTCATCCACATCTATATCACTATTTTTTGGCTGTGGCTTGGGATATTCAGGGCCTTGCCTAGTCAAACTTTGGAAGGCCACATATCTTGGATCATCAATCGGTAAATTCTTTGTGTTAATAGATTTTAGTTGCTCGGTAATTGTATGATCAGTCGGTTCATTGTGAATAATCACGCTGGAAATATCCTTGTCTTCGTATTTAGCAGTCCCCACAACCAACGTAATATTTTCATCCAACTCGTCATAGTCAAAAGACCCAATACCATAAGGTACCGTATATTCGGATGGGTGAGCCAACATTTTACGAGCTATCTCATCTAAGTTTCCACTAGGAATTCCATAGTCCAGACTAGCTTCTTCAAAATCATAAAACCTTGTTTCATAAACCCCATCGTCATCTCCGGCAAAGTCATCCTTTCCATCTGTCCATCTGTAATCAGTTAAACCATCTCCATCATTATCAATTCCATCAAACAAACCATAGTGATCCGAAAAATTCTTTAAAGTAACTAATGGCTCATCATTAAGAATAATTTCACTCGCATCCAACTTATCAAAACCCTGCCAGATCTCTTTTTGAGGATTAAAATTTGTAGACTTTTCTATAGTATCGCCATCTTCATAATCAACTTGATCTCCTCTACCACCAGTCACAAAATTACCAATGGAATGAATCAACCTGCCATAAAAATCCTTAGGAATCTCCAATTTAATTTCAGCAGAATCTTGAGAACCCTTATCCGTCGCTAAAACAAAAAGATTAGAATCTTTAGCTAAATCCGCCGTAGTAGTTGGTAGTCCAGAATAACAGGCATTATAAATTACTTCATCAATATCACTAAAAGTTTTACCAGCAGGATATTCATAAACCGAAGCTCTATTTCCATCATTTGTGCTGGCTCTCTCCACAATCTCATCTACGGCCACCGCACCACCTGGATCCAAAACCGGCATAGTCGCGACCTTGCCTATACATCTGTCACTATTCATCTCTGTAGATTTGGCATTACACCCCGCAGAAGCATCATAAGCACCGGCGCTGTAACCGGAAATATCGTTATTGTATAAACTAAAAATCGCTCCATCACTTTTTTTAGAGAATTCATCCGGACCTTCAAAATCCAAATCAGGATCTTTAGCCAGAAGCACTGTTACTCTAGGATCTCCGGCACTAGCCTCTCTTGTTGGCAACCCATCGCTATTCACACTAAAAGAAAAATATTTTTCTTCGTAATCTCCATCTCTATAAAATCCAACACTAAAATGTCCAACAGCCTGCACAATATCTGCCCCTGACAGATTTTGATTTTGTAGAATTTCAATCGGGTAAGGAAAGTTATCCAAATCCTCAGCCTTATCATCATTCACCTTATCAACAACCGTTTTTACCGCATTAAAACTCTCTTTTATCGCCTGATCAAATGTATAGTCGTAACTCAAATTCCTGCCATTTACACTTACGATTATGTCGTCCACTTTGAGCTCGGCTTCAAATGGCCCCTTATAATCCAGGTCTTCACCAAATAGTGGATTATCAATAAAAGCAGAAATTCCATATTCAGGTTTATTCTCAATAATTGCACCAGCCTCAACGTCATCCGGCAATTCCTCTGCTGGTAGCATTCTTGTATTTACACCAGTAGTCAGCAGTGGCCTAGCCGTAGCTGGATTATCTGAACGTATAGCCCTTGTTAAACCACTTGAACCCAAATACACGCTGCACTGTTGCGCACTTTCCAGAATATCCGCATTCACTCCATTAACATACATTTTCCCATCGTCCTCATTCAAATAGTGATATCTAAAAAAACTTTCACTAAACGGCTCATCACCAATTTTTCCCGTTAATTTACTGTATTCAACAAGTGGCAAAGGCTCTTGAATCATCTCAACTATCTTGTTGATTTTGGCTTCCAGAGCGTCATTCACACTTCTCAAATAATATTTTGTGTACTCATCTTTTAGTGTAATCAAAGCCGGCACACTATCCACATTCATTCCACCTTTAGCCTGATATCGCGCCGTATAATCAGCAAAATCATTTACTTGAGAAATATATTTATTTACCACTTTGTAATACTGTGGCAAAAACTGATCGATAATTTGTTTAGAATAAATATCCGGCAAAGCCTCTAAATTATTAGCCCCCTGCATCGCCTGAGCCAAAGCCGGATCTGCAATATCGATATCATCCAAAACGCTGGTGGCGTCTTTACTGAGCTCTGAAGCCCATTTTTTGTTATAACGGAAATAAGCTAAATCTTCCAAAGACTTCAAGTATTCCAAATATTTTTGGTAAGTTTCCTTATTCATCTGGCCTTCCTCATTCTTCAAATCGCCAAAAAACATTTTACGATCAAACTTGCTGTACATGGGATCACCCTCATAGTAGAGATGATTTTTATCAAAGAATGTAGCCAATTTCTCACGACCATCAGTATTATTTGTCGGAGCCTTAATTATTCCATGCCAGATTTCCGGCTTAGAATAGGTCACGGACTTATTTGGCTCAAAATTATTGGTTTTTTCATTATACAAATATGCCTTCTCCACAAAATCAGTGTATGGAAACAAACTCACAAACCTATCTCCATCTTTATTCACAACCGGCAAAGGCACATCTCCAATCAATACCACGCCACTCAAACGATTATTATTATCACCATCTCCATTGAAGTACATGTTTTCCAAAGCACTAGCCAATGTCAAAACAGTATCTTTACTCTTATCGTAGAATAATATTTTTACATCTGTTAGCTCATTGTTTTTGCGAATATCTTCCGCATAACGCATCACACGATTTCCCAGTTTTGTTTCATCTAAACCACCAAGCCCAATATAAGAATCATTATTCTGATACAAATCTATATCCACCACCAATGTCACAAGATCAAAAACAGTCTCTGCATCATTAGGAGAATCAGTCGGTTCTACGGCAGTTGCCGCAAAGGCCGTTGGCATATAAATAAACTGCGGCAAAATTATGGCTGTAATAAGCCACAAACAAACTAGTTTTTTAAAGAAAAATTTTAGCTCCACTTATTGAATGAGGGTATAAGTCTACAGTTGTAAAATATAGCACTGCGAAGCTCAAAAACCCAGTTTTTCCTCCCGTTAAAATCTTTTCAAATTGACACACCAAAAAAAAGAGGCCCAATTTCTGGACCTCTCTTAAAATTTAAATTTTGTAGAACTCTTATTGAGTCAAAATTGCATAACATAATTCATCAGCAGCAGTAGTGTCGTCAACGGCAGTAATTACGCCTGCTATTGCATCGGTACATAGAGCATTTGCTTTCTCTAAACCTTCCATATGAGCAACTAAACCAAAACTATATACACCATCTGCAGCTGGATCTTTTGCATATAGATATTCACCTGTACATCCTGTAGCAACTGGACCAACCTGATTAGCATCCTGTGGATCTGTTGGAATAGTTCCACCAAAAGCAGCCAAATAATAATCTGAGTCTGTGCCTCCAAAACCCGTAGTCGCACATCCACTATCCGGATAAACCTTTCCTTCCAAATTAGCATTAACTAACACTTTCTGAATTTTTTGTAAGTCAGCAATTCTCGCAGTGTCGCGGCCTTTTGCTGGAGCTCCAAGTAATGTAGGAACGAATGCAACTGCCAAAACAGCGATGATCGCAATAACGATCAAAAGCTCGATTAAGGTAAAACCTTTAGTAAAACGTTTCATAGGATTTGGTTAAATAACTTGAATCAATTGTATTGAATCAGCAAAAAAACTCAAGCTAATCTTAAATTATACTTGCCCGGCGATGTTTGATAGCTTCACAATCGGCAACATAATCGCAGCAACTACTATACCCACGGTCACACCAATAATTACCAACATTATCGGCTCAATAATTTTTGATATTCCAGATACAGATGTGTCAACTTCGTCTTCATAAAATTTTGCTACTTTATCAGTGATTTCATCTAGTTGTGCAGTTTTTTCCCCCACATCAATCATGCTCACCAGCATCGGTGGAAATAATGGATTATTATTCAAATTTTCCGCTAAGGGAATACCTTGTTTAATATCTTCTGACGATAATAAAAGTGATTTTCTATAAACCTCATTACCTATGGAATTCGCTGTAATTTCCAAAGTTTTTACTATCGAAACATTACTGTCCAATAAATTACTGATTGATCTCGCAAATCTTGATAAATAAGCTTTTTGAAACAACGCACCAAAAACCGGAATTTTTAATTTGAAACTATCAAAAGCATATCTACCAACTTCAGTTTTCTTAAAAATAATTAAAAATAATACAACTCCCAAAAATCCCGCCAGCATCAATAACCCATGTGCCTGCATGAAATCACTAATACCAACCACAATTCTTGTAACTAATGGCAATTCTCCATTAAAACTTGTAAATAATTCTTTTAATTTTGGAATTACGAACATCATCAAACCAATCACAACCAATATCAACAAACTAAATATCACCATCGGATACATCATCGCACTCTTCACCTTCGCTTTAATCATGTAGGCTTTTTCTGCATCCTTAGCCAAATTCTCCAGTACTCTAGTCAATTGTCCTGAAGCTTCACCAGATTCCATCATGCCGATTTCTGCTTCTGCAAAGACATTTTTATACGGTAGCATGGCTTCGGACAAACGATCTCCGGCCTCAATATCACTCGCAACTTGCCTAATTATCATTCTTAATCTTGAATTTTCAGGCATTTGAGTCTGTAGCGCTTTTAACGCTTTTACCATTGGAATACCTGCATTAATCATCACGGACAAAAGATGATAAAAATTTCCTTTGTCTTTTGGTTTTACCGCAGAATGTTCAATAAAAAACCCATTTATCTTGTGAAACCAGTCTTTAAAAATATTACCCGACATCGAAAAATCTTTTTCTCCACTATGATCCAAGATCACACCGGTAGATTCCTGAATATTAATAATTACTGACCCGGCACCTTTTGCATTCAAAGAGCCTTGCCCGCCTGTGGCGTGGCCCTTACCACCAAGTTTATAAGTCTCCGTCCCAAATGTTGCGAAATCTTTTTTTTCCATATTCTACAGAATTTATTCAGTCTTACGAGCTACACGATAAACTTCTTCTAATGAGGTTTCTCCCTGCAAAGCCTTGATAATACCAGCTTGTTCAAGAGTAACCATTCCGTTTTTTAACGCCGCATCTTCCATATCCAAAACAGTGGCATTGCTACCAATTAACTTACGTAATTCATTATTTATTCTCAAAACTTCATATAAACCAATACGTCCGTGATAACCAATATTATTACATTCCGCACAACCTGGAGCCTCAAAAAACTGTAACGTCTGTAACAAAGCTGGGTCGATTTCGCCTTCTGCATGCAGTTTTCCAAGAGCACGTTTAACCAATTCCAAAATTTCCGGACTGGTCTGAGCTGGTTTTCTGCATTTATCACAAAGTTTACGCACTAGACGCTGTGCGATAATTAATTCAATAGTAGAAGTTAATAAATAAGGTTGAATTCCCATATTGATAATACGAACCAAAGATTCAACAGCACTATTTGTATGCAAAGTAGAGAATACCAAGTGACCGGTTAATGCCGCTTCGATAGCGGTATTTGCAGTCTCTTTGTCACGAATTTCACCGACCATTATGATATTTGGATCCTGACGTAAAGCCGCTCTCATACCTGAGGCAAAGTCATAATCGATATCATGATGCACCTGACTTTGATTCAATCCATCAACCTGAATTTCCACCGGATCTTCAATTGTAAGAATGTTAACTTCTGGCTTATTTAAAAGTGTTAAACAAGAATACAAAGTAGTAGTTTTACCAGATCCAGTAGGACCTGTATTGATAATAATTCCATTCGGAGATTTCAAAGCTGCCTCCAAATTTTTAAGAGAAATTCCTGAAATTCCCAACTCCGTGAAATCCGGAATTTTGCGTGATTTATCCTGTAAACGCATTACAATTTTTTCTCCATTTACTGTCGGTAAACTCGAAATACGCAGATCCATCGCTCTTCCATCATTTGTCGTCACATCCGCACGTCCATCTTGAGGCAACCTCTGCTCATCAATTTTTAAATTAGACATGATCTTAATTCTCGAAACAACTGCAGGATGTAAATTAAGAGGATATTCCACGATTTTACGCAGCACACCATCAATTCTATATCTGATCCTTACATAATTTTGTAGTGGTTCAATGTGGATATCACTGGATCTCAAATCCAGGGCATAACTAATTGCGACCAAAACCATCTGCGGAATATTGGCGGCAAGAATACTATCTTCCAATTGTTTTAATTTTTCGTCGTTCACTTTTGGAAATAAGCGTTAATATATACAGTAAAACTAATCAAATCATTGGCATCACTTTCTTCTGAACTATTCTCAAAATTTAGTTTTATCGAAGAAATATCCATCAAACGAATATTGCTATTTAAAGCCCCAGAACTCTCCACCATATGTAAGAATTTGGTGAAATTTTCCTTTGAACTTCTAATGCTCATTTTAAATGGCAGAACTGAAGAATTGTCCTTAACTTGTGGAGTCTGAAAATCAATATTTGAAACCTCAAATAAATCAGATTTCTTAGAAAGATTTTCTTCAAAAGCATCCAGCTGTCTCGTCAAACTGGTATAATCATCTTTTGTTGGAAAAATCATCTCCAGGTTTTTTGAAATTTCCCTCTGTAACTGGCTAAAATAAGTAACTTTGCTTTCATATGTAGTTTTGACTTCTGTGTCTTGCTTTCGCAAAACTTCTATAAAATTTGCATTCTGTTTTACGCCTTCTTTGGCCAAAGCATATTCATTCCAGTTTTTGTAAGAATAAAAGCCCATACTGATAAGCAAAATAAGACATAGTAAACCATATGTTTTTAACTGCAATTTCTGTCTTCTCTCTAATAATTTGTAATATACGTCAGACATATTTTTGTTTTAGTTATTTACGAAATCAGGCAGAGCATCTATTTCTAGACTTTCATCCGCTGGTTGAGCAGAATTTTTGCCTTCCTGTAGCTTAAAAGTTAATTTAACAATTGCGACATATCCATCAGCAAGCGAACCGGATTTACTCAGTGATCGCATGTCGGCATTCTCAAAAAGATTGGATTTATTAATTGCATCAATCAAATTTGCAATCATTGTAAAATTATTGGTATCAAAACGTTTAGTTTCACCAACAATTGAAATGCTTCTTTTTTCTGTATCAAAATCATAACCAGTGTAACGAATACCACCTAACTCATCATAGAAATCTTCGTTATATTGGCTATCTACAGCCATCGTCGTTAAATCAATTTCATTAATAATATCTGACCATCTTATTCTCTTTTCTTTTATTTTCTCGATTGTAGTGATGTCATTCACAACCAAAGTGTTTAATTTTTTAACGAATTCATATAATTCTTTATCACTTAAGCTATCTAGATCCGTACTTATCATTGATTTTTTCAATTCTTTATTAGAAATTAAACTTAGAATTTGCGTATAATTACGGTGATCTCTTTTTGCCTTTTCATCTGTGGATTTGGCTAATAGAGTAGCTTTTTCATTTATTGCACTTTTTAATTTATCAATAAACAAAACATCCAATTGGGCCGTATCCTGGAAATTAATATCAATTAGCGGAGCAGCAATATTCTCTGAAATTAAACCTCTCGCCTCGAGAAAATTATCTTTTAGCTGTGCTCTCAATTTAACTAGATCAGCCTTTGATTCAGCTCTATCCGTACTGGACACGGTTTGGCTATTACTAATCTCGTAATTAGTTAAGAAATCATCACCAATGTACCCAAACTCATCGAGAACGCCCTTCAAATGTAAAAAGCGATTTAAATTAATACTAGTCTGTAAATTAATGATTTCGTTGTTAGTTGAAGAAAGTTCATTTGAAATATTTGGTAAATCAAATCTTGATGTAATGAAATCTAATTTTGCCGTTAGCTGAGATCCAAAAAACGCTAAAGAAGCCACTCCAGCCGCACAAAACACACCAAAACAAATCTTTAGAATCAATAGTAAAATACTTTTTGGAGGTTCAATTTCTTCTAACAACGTCTGATCAATTTCCGGAGCATCCTCGAGAATATTTTGATTTTCACCAGTTTCATTACTGACTATATTTTTTAGAATATTGCTCTCATCGCCTTTTTGTAATGAAGACTGGTCCAGTGGATTGATTTGTCCCACAGCTATATTTTGATTTGTGTCTGCCATTTTTGTTTTTATTTTATCTAATAATTATATCAGATTTCAGCCCAAAAGTAAATACCCTAGGGTGGCACACAAAAAAGACCCCACCAATTTGGCAGGGTCTTCAGTTTTAGCTTTTAAACGCGAGCTCCTTGAGAGCTTCGCTCTCTGCTATTGTAATTCTACAGTAGCACCAGCTTCTTCCAATTTCTTCTTCATGTCATCAGCTTCAGCTTTTTCTACACCTTCCTTAACTGGCTTTGGTGCAGCATCAACTAGATCTTTAGCTTCTTTCAAACCAAGACCAGTCAATTCACGTACTACTTTGATAACAGCAATCTTCTGACCACCTGCAGCAGCAAGAATTACATTCTTTTTAGCAGGACCAGCTTCAACTTCAGCGGCAGCTGCAGGAGCAGCACCCATCATCATTGGAGCAGCAGCAGAAACTCCGAATTTTTCTTCAAGAGCTTTTACTAGGTTAGCAAGATCAAGAACTGATAGTTTTTCTACCATGTCTAGAATTTTTTGAGCGTCGCCGCTTAATTCTACTTTAGCTTCGTCAGCCATAATTTTAGGGGTTAAATTAATATTTTAATAAATGATAAACAGTTTTATGCGCTTAAATTAAACGCTTTTCTTATCCTTAACAGCACCAAGTACACGAACAAATCCACCAATAGTGTTGTTCAATACGTCGTGGAAACCTTGTAATGGGTATTTCACCATGTACATGAACTTCGCAATCAATTCCATCTTTGATGGTAACATCGCCAAAGCTTTAGTTTCGCTAATGCCTAGGATTCTTCCGTTAAAAAGAGCACCTCTTAATTTAAGATTCTTGTTCTTTTTTGCAAAAGTATTGATTATTCTTGCAGCAGCAACTTCATCGTCCATGCTAAAGGCGGCTCCAACTGGCCCTTCCAATACATCATTTGGAATATCAGCATAACCATTTTCTTTAGCTGCTATCTTCATCAAGCTCTTCTTTGCAACCTGGAAAGTTATGCCTTCCTTGCGCATTTGAGCTCTCAATACTGACAAATCCTTTACTGAAACACCCTGGTAATCAGCAAATACAATCGTCTTAGCTGATTTCATTTTCTCTGTTAATTCCTGTACCAACTCTCCTTTTTGAGCTTTATTCAACATATTTTTAACGGTTTAAAAAAATCTCGATCTAATATCATAGAGTCGAGAATATAGGTTTTATCCCTCACACAAACGTATTTGTATGTCTCGGCAGGTCTTATTCCATCTGTTAAAGTCTCCTTTAAAGATGTTTGCCGGCTGTCTATGACGGACCTACTTTAGCAGGAAAAGAACAAAATGCAACTAAAAAAGTAAAAACCTTATTGTAAAAACACACTCCGAACCGGAAAATTACATAAACTCCTCCTCTGGAGTTCCTCTAAAATCTAACTACACCTATGGATTTAAAAAAAGACTTAAGAAAATTCTTAAAAACAGCAAAAAAACCGCTTATAGTTGTGCTTGGGCCAACTGCTTCTGGCAAAACTGATTTAGCTCTCAAGCTCGCTAAAATGGTAAAAGGCGAAATAATCTCTACTGACTCTCGTCAAATTTATCGTGATATGGATATTTCTACCGATGCAATTCTTGAAAAAAATCAGGAAAAAATCCCACACCATCTTTTGAGAATAACAGATCCAGATCAGACTTTTACCCTCGCTGAGTACAGTGATTTAGCTTTAAAAACTATCAAAGCAATCTATAAAAAGAAAAAAATTCCACTTTTGGTAGGTGGTACTGGTTTATATATCAGTTCTATTATAGAAGGTTACAAAGTGCCAAAAATTGCTCCAGATAAAAAATTACGTGAAAAATTAACCAAGGAAGCCGAAAAAAAAGGCAATGAATTTCTTTATAAAAAACTTGTAGAATTAGATCCAGAAGCCGCAAAAACTATTCATCCAAATAATTTGAGGTATGTAATCCGTGCTTTAGAAATAAACATGACTGGCGGCCAAAATAAGGTTGACGATAAGAGCAAAAAATCTCCATTTGATTTATTCATCGTTGGAGTAGAGTGGCCACGTGAAAAACTTTATGAAAGAATCAATAAACGTGTAGATCAACAGATAAAAAGAGGTTTGGTCAAAGAAGTAGAAACTTTGTTGAAAAAATACGATGCAAAGCTACCGTCAATGTCATCTTTGGGAATTAAGGAAATCGTCCCTCACGTGAACGGCAAAAAAAAGCTTGAGGAATGCGTTGAAACTCTTAAACAAAACACCCGAAATTACGCTAAAAGACAGCTCACCTGGTTTAGAAGATATGACGATATTAACTGGCTCAAACCAAGCGAAGTAAAAAAGATCTAACAATAGATAAGAATGGCCAAAAAAAACTTTAAAGATTTATGCAAACTTGCTGCTATTTTGAGGTCACCAAAAGGCTGTCCTTGGGATCGCAAACAGACAATTTTGAGCATGATGGAGCATATTCAAGAAGAATCCGAGGAAGTTTGTCAGGCAATCAAAAACGCTGATAACGAGAATTTAAAAGAAGAATTAGGAGATGTGATTTTTCAGATTGTAATGATTGCTCAAATCGCCAAAGAAAATGGACATTTTGATATGAATGATGTAGTTAGTGGTATCTACAAGAAAATTTATTCCCGTCACACCTGGGTTTTTGGCAAAGATAAAGCCAAGACTCCGGAAGAAGCAAAGGAAATGTGGTTGAAAAATAAAGCCATTGAAAAAGCTAAAAAGTCTAATAGGTCTAAAAAAGCTAAATAATAAGTAAGAATGTCAGTTTTAGGTAAAAAATGGATAATAAAAAACACCAATTCTTCAAAAACCATTTTTGAAAGGATTTTAGCAAATCGCGGATTATCCGAAATCGTAGAGATGGAAGATTTTCACGATCCTTTCCTTTTTACCGATATGGCCAAGTCTGTTGAACGTATAAACAAAGCCATTAAAGACCAGGAAAGAATTATTATTTTTGGAGATTACGACGTAGACGGCATCAGTGGTAGCGCAATTCTCGTGAATACTTTAAAAAAACTTAAGGCTAATGTCTCTTTTAGATTACCAAATCGTTCAACTGATGGTTACGGTTTATCAATAAAATTTATTGATGAATTCATTGAAAAAAACATCGGTCTCGTAATCACAGTAGATTGTGGAATTTGTTGTCGCAAAGAAATTCAAAAAGCTAAAGAAAATAATATTGATACTATAATTACCGACCATCACACCATCCCAGATCAGCTCCCGGAAAGCGCTTTTGCCATTCTCCATCCAAAAAATAAAGACAGCAATTATCCATTTAGTGAATTAACTGGTGCTGGAGTTGCTTTAAAATTGGCTCACGCTTTGATCAAAAATAATTTGCCTGAACACGAGCAGGAAGAATATTTGAATTCTTTACTTGATCTTGCAACTCTTGGAACAATAGCTGATCTTGGCTCTCTGCAGGGAGAAAATCGACTTATAGTTCGTCGTGGTTTAAACGCTTTGAGATCTACTCGTTGGGCTGGTTTAAAACGTTTAAAAGAAATTGCTGGTTTAAAAGCCGGAGAAGAAGTAGACGTGGTTAAAATTGGTTATCAAATTGCCCCTAGAATTAATGCCGCAGGTAGAATAGGTGATCCTTATACTGCTTTGTTTTTGCTTTTGGGTGAAGAAGATAATGCCCAGATGGGGGATTTGGCTAACAAGCTTGAGGAATTAAATCGCAAGCGTCAATTTATGAGTGAAAAAGCTTTTGAAGAAGCTGGAAATTTTGTAACTGATCTTGGAGAAATGCCTACCATTATCATTGCCCATAGCCCAGATTGGCATGTGGGAATCTTGGGATTAATTGCCGGTAAATTAGCTGAAAAAAATAGACGCCCGACTATTGTTATGCAGGATTTAGGAGATACTTTAGTTGCTTCTGCCCGTAGTCCAGTTTTTTTTAATGTCATAGAAGCTATAGCTTCCTGTGGGGAATTTTTAACAAATTTTGGTGGTCATGCTCAAGCTGCCGGCTTTAGTTTAAAAAAAGAGAACTTAGAAGCCTTTAAATCTCAAATTACCGCATATTCCAATGAAAAATTAAGTAATATGGAAATCAGTCCAACACTAGAAATCGATGCTGAAATTTTTGCAGAAGATATGAATTTTGATCTTTTGGATGCTTTAGAAAAGCTCCAACCATTTGGTGTTGATAACCGCAAACCACTTTTTATTATCAAGAATGTTACTCCGTCTTTTATTTCTCAAGTTGGATCAACCAAAACTCATCTTAAATTCGATGCTCATTCATCGGATAAAAAATTCCCAGTAATAGCCTTTAGAATGGGGGAATTCAGCACTTTATTAAAAGATAAAAAAAGTATAGACCTTGTCTTTGAAATCGAACGTCATACCTGGAATAATCGTACTGAACTACAGTTGCACGCACTGGATTTTAACTGTAATTAAATTCTCTAGGCAAAATATTCTACAAAGTTTATACTCAACCCCTTACTCTTCTATAAACTATATTTGACATACGTCAAGAAATGTTTTATAATGACTAGAAAACAAAATTAAATATTAATGCAAAGCAACAACCAAAAATACATTATAGATCTTATAAAGAGGAGTAAAAACATTCTAGTTTTACCTTCTTCGCCTCCAGACGGAGATTCCCTTGGTAGCGCCATCGCCCTATATATAATTCTAAAAAAATTAAATAAGGACGTTACGGTTATAGCAAGTGATCCGGTTCCTGAGGTTTATGACTTCCTACCCAGCATAAATATTGTTGGTACCAAGATGATCTCTTCTAATGATTTTATTATCACTATTGATTGTAAAAAAATTAAGGTAGACAAGATCAAGAGTGCTATAGAAGACAATAAGGTGAACATTATTATCAGTCCAAAAGATGGGCATTTTTCTGAGTCGGATATTTCTTTTAATAAAGGAGAAGTTAGTTTTGATCTCATTATTACAGTTGATACCGCAGAATTATCACAATTAAGAGTTGTTTACGACAACAATATTGAGATGTTCCAGCAAATTCCTGTTATAAATATCGATCACCATATTTCTAATACTCATTTTGGTAAGATCAATCACGTGGATATTATGGCTTCTTCTACAACAGAATTGCTATTCCCTGTTATTGAGCAAATGGCCCAGGAAGAAAATATCAATCTAATCGATGAAGACGTCGCAACTTTACTTTTAACGGGTATTATCACGGATACAGGCAGTTTCCAGAATGCAAATACCACGCCAAGGTCTTTTGATGTTGCTTCACAACTCATTGCCTACGGCGCGCGTCAGCAGGAAATTATCCAGTACATCTACAAAACTAAACAATTAAGTCAGTTAAAACTTTGGGGTAGAGTGCTTTCAAAGATTCAAACTGATGAAGAAAATCACATTGTTTGGTCTGTAGTAAGCCAACAAGACTTCCGTGACACTGGTAGTAATGAGGATGAAACTGGCGATATTATTGATGAATTAATGACTAACGCTCCTGGCGCTGAAGTAATTCTCCTTATTAAAGAAAAGAAAAATGGTGTAATTTCTGGAAGTATCCGTACGACAACGTCTGCTGTAGATAGCTCCAAAATCGCTGAAGTATTTGATGGCGGGGGACACACACAAGCTGCCGGATTTAGACTGGAAAACATTGATCTACGTGAAGCAGAATACAAAATCATTAACGTTGTAAAAGAATTCCAGCAGAACAGACGTAATGCCATGGCTGCACCTCTTACTACTCCAGCTGAGCCTCTTCCTACTTCAACTGAAACTCCTAAACCTACAAAATCTCCAAAGCCTCAACAACCTCAGCCAGAAGCCAGTTTTGAAATTAAACCTCCTATCCTAACAGCCCCCATAGAAAAACCTGAGCCAAAAGAAACCGAAATCCATCCTGGCGTTACTTATAAATTCGAAGACTAATTATTTGGTGGCATAGTAGGTTGCACTATATTTGGAGCTTGAGTTGGAAAGCCCATATTTCCACTTGGATCAATTCCTCCCTCAGTTTCAATATATTCTTCTTCCAATCGATTTTTTTCACCACCCGCAATTAACGAGTAAATAAAACTCGCAACAGCAATTGAGATCACTATCAAAGCCGCTACAATTCCAGAAAAATATTTTTTTTCATCACCAGTTTGATATTTTGGCATAGATTTAATTATATAATTGAGAATTCAAACACTTTAAAACGCTGAAGTATTTCCTTTACGTGTATCCAAAATTACATCTTTTGAACGTTCATATTTAAAAGTGTAGTCAACTTTTGCGCTAAAGTAATAATCCACCGGTCCTGTACCAACCCCAATACCATCAGTTTCAATTATCAGTTCATCCGGCAGGCTATTTACCATTTCCATACCTTTGCCTTCAATCAAAACATTCTTCAAAATTTCACTCAATAATTGGCTATAATCTTCACCTTCCGGTAATTCATGATACTTCAAACTATTTAACATAGATTTAATAACTTGCTGAATTTGATAGCCCAACGGTCCAGGTCCGTATTCTGTATATACAGCCAAAACACGTCCATCTTCTAAATAAATATACCAGTCAACTTTTCTATCCGCTTCAAACAAAACCTCAAAAGCAGTCAGTCCACCAAGAGTAAACTTTTTAAACTTCGCCGTAGCAAAAGCCGCTTTTAGATTAGTAAAATACTGATCCTCTACTAATTCTCCCTCATTAGGATCAAGGGTAATTTCAACCACGCCAGTATTGTTATAAATACGGTTTGGTGAGAATTGCAGATACTCTTTGTCTGGTTTAAAAAATACTAAAGAATCTTTATTCTCAATCAATTTCCAAGTTTTATCATCATATTTTATTATTGCCGGCACAGTTTTGCTCTCAAATTCTCTCCAACTTAAATCCAAAGGAAATGGCTGCTCTTTGCTATCTTTCACCACCATCATCCTATAAACCAATTCTGCAAAAGCCGCTCTAGTCATAGCTTGATTCGGTAGAAGCTTTCCGTAATCATCAGAAAAAATCATATTATGGTTGCGAGAATACAAGGCGTAAGGCGCAAACCAGTCATCTTTTTTTACATCAGTATAAACATCAGCACTGACAGATCCAGGCACCTGCACTTTTGCTGCTAGAATCAACATTTTTAAATTCTCCGCCAAATTTACTGTGTCATGTGGCTTAAATTTCCCATCATCATATCCCTTAATCAAACCCTGAGTTTTTGCCGCCATCACATAGCCAAAAAACCAATCTTCCTTTTTTACATCTGGAAAAATTACATCAAACTGACCATCAAATTTAATGCCAGTAGCACCAATAATCATCTTTAAAGCCTCTGCACGAGTCACCAACTTATCAGGAGCAAAAGTCCCATCCGGATAACCCTTCACAATCTGTTTTTCATCCAAAAATTCTATCGCTTTATAATTTTTATGATCCTCGGCCACATCTGGAAAACTCGCAGCAAATACACTTGTGCTACTCAAAAGCAAACCCGCAAAAACTAAAAATAATTTTTTCATAAGAAAGGAGGGTGATAAAACCCAAACAATATACACTTTCCATTCGCCAAATTCAATTTAATACGCAACCTCTCCAGGAGTGTATTTATCCAATTCATCTTCGCCAATTAATTCCACTAATCTTTCTACAACTTGTTCGGTTTTTACAGTTTCCTGCACGCCTTTTGACATGTCGCGGATAATCGCAGTACCTTCACGCACCTCTGTTAAACCAATCAAGACTGTATAAGGAACTCTAAATTTATTAGCGATTTTTAATTGAATATTAATGGAACCTTTACCAAGCGCACCCATAGTTTTGATGCCAGCTTCACGTAATGCTGCGATCAAAGGTAGAGATTTGCGTTTAGCTTCTACGCCTAACTGAGCCACAAAAACATGTAAATCATCTTTTGAAGGAACTCTGATTTTTTCACGTTTCATATTCGCGATAATACGCTCCACACCAGCCGCAAAACCTACTGCAGGAGTTGGCTGACCACCCATTAATTCCATTAGACCATCATATCTACCACCACCACCAATCGCATTTTGCGCACCTTCACTCTTATCCCAAAATTCAAAAACAGTTTTGCTATAGTAATCCAAACCACGTACTAATTTTTGATTTTCTACATATTTAATACCAATTTCATCCAAATAACTCTTCAATTCTGCGTGGAAATCCAAAGATTCTTTATCAAGATAATCTTTCATAATAGGCGCTAGCTCAGCCAGGATTTTGCAATCTTCTTCCTTGCAATCCAAAAGTCTCAAAGGGTTTGTTACAAGTCTCTCCTTACAATTTTCACAAAGAGATCTTTCTTTTCCAACATAATAATCCTGCAAAACACTCATATATTTTTTGCGAGCCTCAGGTGTACCAATTGTGTTTAACTGTAGCTCAAAAAGGTGATCAATGCCCAAATCTTCATAGATCTTAAAAGCTAGCTGAATCAACTGCGCATCAAGTGCCGCATCACTTTCACCAATTATCTCAAACCCAAGCTGCCAAAATTGGCGATATCTACCTTTTTGTGGTCTGTCATAACGGAAATGTGGTTCAAAATAATAAAGCATCACTGGCTGCGGCAGAGTCTGCATTTTATTTTGAATGTAAGCCCTCACTACTCCAGCAGTACTCTCTGGTTTTAGCGTCAAACTACGACCTTTTCTATCCTGAAAAGTATACATTTCTTTGGAAACTATATCTGAAGAATCACCAATACTTCGTTTAAATACCTCTGTAAATTCAAAAATCGGCGTTGAGATACGACGAAAACCCGCCTGACGTGCTCTATGTCTCACCACTTTTTTAATAAACGTGTGAAATTCATGATCTCCCGGCAAAATATCATGCACACCCTTTGCTGTCTGGAAAGGAGGTACCTGTGGTCCTACTACGTCTTCTCTTTCGTCGTTCATAGTAAAAAATTAAAATTATGGCTACGTTTAGAGAATACTTTATTAGATAAGATCTCAAAAGTCCATACTAAAAAAGCTCCCCACCAATGTAGGGAGCCATTTAAACTAAACTTAATTAGATTTATAGCTGAGTCACATAGTCACATCCACCACCACCATTCATGATTGGAGAGTTATTCTTTGCTGTCTCAAGAGTGAAGCCAAAATTTGCTTCATTACATTCATTTGTTTCTTTGATCTTATTATCAGGATCAAGTTTTACAGAGAATGAATGAAACATATTTTCCGCAGTACAAACAGTTCCATCACAGGCACCCTGACCAGTACCAAATGGATACATCTTCAAATTTTTCTTCATGAAATCATTAGAGATAAAGACTGTATTTGCTTTGATTTTTCCAGAATAAAAGACTTTACCATCCATCAACATTTGGATATCAATTAATTGTTTTCCAGCATTTTTATTCTTTAAATAAACTGTGAAATATAGAGATTTTTCCTTATTCTTCAACTTGATTGCAAAATCTTTAAAACTGAGATCTATCTTTATATCCGCTGGTTGAACAACTGCAAATACATTACCAAAGGCATCTTTATTCGAAAATTGAACTACAGTGTCCGGATTTTCAAAAGTGATATGGTTTACATATTCCGCAGTTGAAGAATCTTTTTCTAGAATTCCTAAGCTAAATTGACCACCAACAAGTGAAGGATTTATAGCTACACTTATAGCAAGACTTTTACTTGTACCGGCTGGGATAACAAAAGGTACAAACAAAGGATTAAATGTTAACTTTGCTTTACCATTTTGCATGCCATTAGCGCCAGTACCCTGTGAATTTGAGCCTACAAACTCTGCGGAAATATTACCAATCGCAGCATCTGGAATAACACCTTTTTTTGTAAGAGTTAGATCTTTAATCTCAACATCTGCTTGTGGTCCAGCTGTGAATTTAAGAATTGTTACGGTTTCAAACGGCCCACCTGCTAACATTGTTTTACCCTCTGGACTTATTGGATCAACGCTCACTATTACAGAAGGAGTGCTAAGACTTAGTTTGCCTTGAACGTAACTACCTTTCATTGAAATACCTGCTGCAATTGCCGCCACTGCTACAACTGCTGCGACTCCGTAGAGCCATGATTTTTTGTTTTCCATTTTTTATTTTTGTTATTATAACTATACGCAGTATATTTTAACACAAAATATCAAAACTAGCAATCGGTACGATATTAGAGACGCTAAACCCACCTTTTTCTTTCATCCATTTAAAATATGCCGCTGCAGCGATCATTGCCGCATTATCTGTACAGTATGACATTGATTTTGGATGTCTAAATTTAACTGCTGGAGCAAATTTTCCAAACTTTTCAGTAATTACTTCTCTCAATCTCTTGTTGGCAGAAACTCCTCCGGCCAAATGCACCTCTTTAACTTCTGGATATTGCTTGTAAGCCATTAGCAATTTTTCACTCAAAACTTCTACCACAGCCTCCTGAAAACTCGCCGCCACATCCGCAGTGTTAAAATCATCTTTTTTAACTAAATTTAATACAGAAGTCTTTAAACCGGAAAAACTGAAATCCAAACTGCCTTTCTCCAACCATGCTTTTGGGAAATTAAACTTCTTAGAATCTCCTTCTAAAGCTATTTTAGAAATTGCCGGCCCACCTGGATAACCCAGTCCCAAAATTCTCGCCACTTTATCAAACGCCTCTCCGGCCGCATCGTCCAAAGTTTCTCCCAAAACCTCAAAATCAAAATGACTACGCATCAAATAAAGCTCGTTATGCCCACCAGAAACCGTCAAAATCAAAATTGGGAATTGCACCTCTTCCTCAACATCCAGCCAATTCGAATAAATGTGCCCACTAATATGTTGCACCGGAATCAGCGGCTTATTCTTCACGCAAGAAATCACATTTGCCGTCTCCGTCCCAATAATTAACGAACTAATCAGCCCCGGCCCTTTGGTCGCTGCAATCGCATCAATATCATCCCAGTTACAACTAGACGTCTCCAAAGCTTCTTCCAAAACCGGCAACATTTTAAGTACATGCTCTCGCGCCGCCACCTCTGGCACTACGCCTCCCGTTTTTGCATGCAAATCTATCTGCGAAGCAATCACATTCGCCAAAACCTTACGGCCATTTTCCACAATCGCCACAGCCGTCTCATCACAAGATGTCTCAATCGCCAAAATTTTCATGCGCCTATGCTAGCTAGATCACTTAAAAGATTCAATATTAATCGCCAATTTGACCTTCAGCTCTTTTAGAAGGTGCCTGTGGCTTGTCTTCACCGTAAACAATTTGAACATTACTTACCCCTTCCAATCCTTTACTTAATAACTGGCTTAAAGGCATTGGAGCACCTATCTCGTGTGGCCAAAGTCCTTTTAAACGGTCTGGACATATATAGTTTTTACGGGTTACAACTCTGTCTAAATCACCAGCTCTAAGTGTTAACTTTACACTCTTTTCTCCCGCTTCAATTTTCCTTCTTGCTTCGACTATTCTTTCTCCAATCATGTAAACCGCTCCGCTTGATATTAAAGCACTTTTTTCGATACCTTTTCCCTTGTTTACTTTAAAATTCAAAGGCACAACTGTTAAATAATCTGCAGGAACGAGCCCTCGTGGGCCCTCCGCTAAATTAACTACACTTGATATCCTTAGGGATTTGCTTAATCCTTCTGCAAGTTGTTGCACATCACTACCATATTTTACACTCTCTCCGTTTCGAGTTCTCAACAAAGTGCTTGTTACATTCTCACTCAGTTGCCCATTATCGTACAGGGCCATAAACTGTCTTGTGATTCTTTCTGCACCAGCAAAAGGTTCTGCTGCATCTGGTTGTTCATCTTTACCAACTACTTCAGCCATAAAAATAAATTAATTTTAAGATAGCACTATACCTTAATACCTGAAATTTGCAAGTGCCTAAGCCTACTTCTGTCAAAAAGCCTTCTTTTCCTGTATAATATAGGCAAAACAAAACCAAATTTTTCATGAAAGCGACTTCCATCGAAATTATCGAGATTCTCAAAAAAGCTGGGCATGAGGCTTATTGGGCGGGTGGTTGCGTGCGCGATATGTTGATTGGTGTTGAGCCTAAGGATTTTGACATTGTGACTTCTGCCAAACCTGAAGAAATAGAAAATTTACTCGAGCATACTATTCCGATTGGCAAACAGTTTGGTGTAATTTTAGCGATTAAAAATAATCATCATTTTGAAATTGCCACTTTCCGCTCAGATGGGGGATACAGTGATGGCCGTCGTCCGGATGCAGTAGAATTTAAAACTGCTAAAGAAGACGCTCTCCGTCGAGATTTTACGATCAACGGCATGTTTTACGATCCAACCAAAGACGAAATTATTGATTATATTAAAGGCCAGGAAGACCTCCGCGATAAGCTAATTCGCTTTATTGGCGATCCCGAAAAACGCATTTTAGAAGATCATTTGAGAATTTTACGTGCGGTACGTTTTAAGAATACTTTGGGCATGCAATATCATCCTGAAACTTATCAGGCAATCAAAAAACATGCGCATTTAGTGAAGAATATTTCCTCCGAACGAGTTGCTGACGAACTCAATAAAATGATTATGAGTAGCCATCCAGCTCAGGCTTTTGAAGATCTTTTTGAAATCGGCGCGCTTGAAATTCTCATACCAGAACTTTGCAAATTAAAAGGTCTTGCCCAGCCACTTATGTATCACAAAGAAGGGGATGTTTGGGACCATGCCTTAGCCGCTTTGAGTGCTTTGACTGATGAAGAAATCGATCCAAATCCATTGCCGGCTGAACCGCCAACTTTGGCTTTAAAATGGGCAACTTTGATGCACGACATCGGTAAATATGACACCTTTATGCAGGATGAAGAAAGAATTCGTTATGATAAACATGCAGAGGTTGGTGCAGACATCGCTAGTAAAATTTTAAATCGCCTCAAATTCCCAAAAAAGACAGTTGATCGTGTGCATTGGCTTATCGAACATCACATGATGGTTGTGCCACTTATGGAAATGAATGCTGGCCGTCGTCGACACTGGTTTTTGCAACCAGGTTTTGAAGAATTGTTAGAAGTTTACCGCGCCGATGCCGCCGGTACTCAACCAATTGGTTTGGAGGAATATGACAAAATCAAAAAACTATATAGAAGTGAAATCGCCAAGTTGAAATTGATGCCAAAACAGCTACTTAGTGGCAAAGAAATTATGGAAATTTTGAACATCAAAGAAGGCCAGAAAGTAGGCGAAATCCTTGCTCAAATCAAAGAAAAACAGCTCGATGGAGAATTGAAAACTAAAAAAGCCGCTATTGCCTTTGTGCAAAATATTCCCAATTTAACAGATTAGAATCTTGGGGCGCCCCAGAATTTACAGATTACAAACTTGGGACGTCCCAAGTTTTACAGATTAGGACTCTTGGATATCCCATCGGTTAAAGACTTACCCCCTCTCCAGCAAGCAAACGCACTCAATATGATAAGTCTGTGGAAACATATCCACGGCCTTAATTCTCTTTAGCTTATAGCCAAATTCCCCCAACCAAGCACAATCTCTCGCTAGAGTTGCTGGATTACAGGAAACATAAATAATCTGCTCCGCGCCAAATTCATTCATTTTTGCAATCATACCCTCAGTTAAACCAGCTCTTGGCGGATCCACCACTATTAAAGACGGAAATTCTTTTAAAGTATTCAGCACCTTCCCAACATCCCCACAATAAAAATCCGTATTAAATATTTTATTCGCACGAGCATTTTCCTCAGCCGCTTTAATTGCTTCTGGATTTAATTCAATCCCCATCACACGCTCCACGTGTTTGGCCAAAAATAGCCCAATTGTTCCCGTCCCACAAAATAAATCCAATGCCAGCTTATGCTGCTTAGCCAAGCCAAATTCCACCACTTGACTATACAGGATTTCCGCCTGTTTTGTGTTCACCTGAAAAAACGCCTGCGGCAAAATTTCAAACACCAACTCATCACCGTTCGCCAAAATCATTTTTTCCGTCAAAGTCTTTTTACCATGCATCAAAGTCTCCACAATCCTATTTGGCGAACCTCTTTTACTAATCTGCTGTGACCAATAAAAAGAAGTAATCTTCTTTTCTCCATCCGGATCCTCAATCTTCAACAATTCCTCAACTAAAACTTTCAAAACAACTTTAAAATCCTCCGGCACGTGATTATTTGTCACCAAATTTATCATCATTTCTCCAGTCCTTTTGCCTTCACGAATATATAACGAACGCAGAAATCCCTCGAGAGTCGTAACCCTAAACGGCTTCCAGCCATGTTCTAAAACAAATTCCCTAACCTTATTTAAAATCAAAACTGAAAAACGAGACTCCAAAAAACATTCCTCCACATCCATAATATCATATCGTCTTTCTGGCATGTGCAAGCCCAAAGTCTGCTGCATATTGGCATCATGACCAAAACTAAACTCCATTTTGTTTCTGTAAAAATAGCTGTCCTCGCATCCAATAATTTCCTCAACCGGCGGATTATAAATTTTCCCAATTCTCTCAAAAGAATCAATTACATGCTGCTTTTTGAAGGCCAACTGCTGCTCATAAGGCATAAACTGAAACTGACAGCCTCCACACACGCCAAAATGCTTACAAACTGGCTTTAAGCGATCTTTAGCCGGCTCTACAACTTCCACCAACTGAGCTTCCGCAAAATTACTTTTAATCTTCGTCAAAGCCGCCTTTACCTTGTCTCCAGGCATAGTTCCAGCCACAAACACGCTTAATCCCTCAAATTTCCCCAAACCAGCCCCACCAAACGCGATGGTATAAATCTCCAACTCAATAATCTGGCCTTTTTTAAGCTGCATAGCGCAGATTTTAGCAGAAAACTAAGAATTGACTATCTTTTCTCTATTCCTTAATCTGTTCTACTCTTTTTCTATATGCATCTAAATCGATTACGTCAGCATTTTTAGTCGGCAATTTTCTCAAACCAAATTTGCCGGATTTTTCTTCATCGGCTACATAACTCAACTCCGGGAAAGCCGTTTGAAATAGGGTAAACGCTTCATCTTTTTTTTCTTCTGTCTCCAACTTATTCAAATGATTCACTTCAAACTCTTTATATAAAGTGTGAAAATCATGTTTGTAATATAAATCATAAATTCTTAGAATACCTTTTTGCAAATCGCCATTTTTATCAAAGACCTCGGCAAATTCCTTAAAACTCTCCATGGCTTTCTCATAACCATGTTCAATGTCTTCATCTCCTTCTCCCTTAAACCAAAGTTCCACATAGCTCTCAGTTAATTGCTCATTCATTATATTTTTCTTGTCATGGGCAAATTCATGTGCCATCACGTGCGCCAAACGTCTCATTGGGTGCATCATCATCACTGGATCAATATAAATTCCATCTTCTTTGGCTTCTCCCACCTGATTTCCAGGCAATTTTTCAAAGTGAATTTCCTCAAGTTTAATATCATGTCTACTACCAAAATAGCCTTCAACAACTTTCAAAGCCCCTTCTAGATTTTCATAAGCTTTCACTGGGTCTTCGACTTTTACTCCGGCAATTTCAACTTGGTCAATATTGTCATTAGCCTCACGAGCTTCTTCCACCTGACCAAGAATATCAAAAACTTCTACAGCGGTAGGTTTTTTGCTCCCACCAAATTTTCTGTTTACCACCTCATCTCCTGACTCTGCTCCTAATTCTGCACCTGATTTTACTCCTCTTGGAGGTTGACCCTGATATAGCATAAAAATTCTATTTAAATTTAATAGAATATTATAGCACAAACAGGGCTTAAAATAAAGCTTAAGCCGTAAATAGAATGTTGTAAATCAACCACACGTTCAAAGCCGCGATAAATAATCCAACGAGCATCGCCAATAATTTGATAAACCAGCCATTCGCAAACATTCCCATTTTCTTTTTATCACTGGTAAACATAATGAGTGGAAAAACCGCAAATGGTAGCTGAATACTCAAGACTACCTGGCTTAAAATCAACAGTTTAGCGAGTCCAGATCCTCCATATAAAGTTACCACAAAAATTGCTGGAATAATGGCCAAAACACGAGTGATCATACGTCTCAACCAAGGCTTAATTCTCAAGTTTAAAAATCCTTCCATTACTATCTGACCAGCTAAAGTCGCTGTAATTGTAGAATTCTGACCTGATGCCAGCAAAGCCACCGCAAAAATAGTACTTGCAAAACCCGCCCCCAAAAGTGGAGTTAATAGATTATAAGCCTGATCAATTTCTGCTACATCGCCAATTCCTCTTGTGTAAAAAGTTGCTGCCGCAACAACCAAAATCGCTGCATTCACAAAGAAAGCAATAATCAAAGCCACGGTAGAATCTATCGTTGAGAATTTAACTGCCTCTCTCTTGCCCTCTTCTGTTTCTGAATAATTACGAGTTTGTACTATTGCAGAATGTAGATATAGGTTGTGAGGCATGACTGTTGCACCCAAAATACCAACCGCTATATACATAATTTCCTTATTGGTAAACAATTCCTTCACCGGGATAAAACCCTTAAGCATTGGGAATAATTCAGGTTTTGAGAATATAATTTCCAAACCAAAACAAACCACCACCGTTCCAACTAGCGTAATAACTAAAGCTTCCAGATATCTAAACCCTTTTTGTTGAAGCATGAGCAAAACAAGCACATCCAGCGCCGTAATGACCACACCTACAACTAGCGGCAATCCAAATAACAGATTCAAAGCTATCGCGGAACCAATTACTTCCGCCAAATCACAAGCCGTAATCATAATTTCAGCCATTATCCACAAAACAAAATTCATCCATTTTGGGAAGGTATCTCTACACGACTGAGCTAAATCCCTACCTGAAACTATTCCCAATTTTGCTGATAAATGCTGAAGTAGAATCGCAAATAAATTAGATAGCAGAATTACAAATAGTAAAGTGTAGCCAAATTTTGACCCACCAGCTAAATCCGTAGCCCAATTACCTGGATCCATATATCCAACCGCAACCATATAACCCGGGCCGGAAAAAGCCAAAAGCTTCCTCCAAAAAGACATACTCTTTGGCACCGGAATAGATTTATGTACTTCTTCTAAACTTTTATGGGGACTTTCTCCCCTCCAGCCAAATGACTCTAATAAATTTTTGTGGGTCATAATTAAGACTTACCTGTTCCCTCAAATTTCTCTCTAAAAAACCATTTAATCACATTCCAATTGTTGTCTCGAGGTAACAAAGTATAGGCATGATTCTCATTTTCACATCCAGGTGCTGGCTTTTTTGCAGCCTTTGCTTCTTCAACTAATTTTTGGCAGTTTTCAGTCGTAATATATGGCGGAACATAAAGCACATTTCCAGATGACATTACATCGTTCGACTTAATATCGTAATTTTGATAACGGAAATAATAAAGAATAGCCTCATCCAAACTGATATCAGTTTCGGTCTGATTTAAAACCGTTTTTGCCATTTCATAAATTGTATCTGCATCACCAAATCCAAAATTTCTCGCCTTAGTCTGCAAAGCTTCGATAATCATCTGCTGTCTCTCCGCACGTGCAAAATCAGATGAAGTATGTCGCGTACGCGCCAATCTCAAGGCTTCTTTACCACCTAAATGATAATCTCCAGGTTCATAATGCAAAGTCCCTTGTTTACCATTATCAATTGTCACATAAGTTGGATCCACCACAGCTTTATCCAAATGCACATCCACACCTCCCAACAAATCAATTACATCAATAAAGGCATACATATCAATCAAAATATATTTATCCAATTCATAACCGGTTAAATCACTCAAAACTTTTTTTAGCTCAGGCATGCCATAAAAATGAGCATAGGCATTTATTTTTCTACCATTGTAATGCAAATCTCTTGGCACACTTATCATTTTGATATCTCCACGATCCTCATCAATATGTGCAAAAATCATGGTGTCAATTAAACTGCCGTGCTTACCAGCAATCAAGATATTAAAATCATTATCCCCATTTACAACTTCATCCCCATATTCGGGGATGTCGTCAGGTATCTCTAGAGTTTTTTTTTTGGCCTCCGGTTCAAAGAAGAGGAGGTTTTGTGCATTTGTGCCGTCTGGATTTACTATATTTATGACTCCGGTGGTTTTTTCTATGACTATAGAATTTAGCGCTTGGCCATCCTTATTTAAGAGATCAAAGTAATATCTGTCTTCATCTTCTCTATATTTCTCAGCCACTTTTAAGCCATTTTCAGATAAGAGAAGTTTAAATCCATCATCTTTAATAGTTCTTTGCATATCAGCCAAAGCCTGGTCAACTTTCTTTTCAATAAAAGTTTTAGTATTTAATTTTTGTAAGAATGGAACAAGCCCTTTACCAATATCATTTGTCTTTACTGCAACTTTATCATTGCTCTTATCAACCAAATTTATCTCCAAAGTTTTGCTATCCAAAACAATTTCACCTACTAATTCATCAGTTTTATTCATCACAGAATAGCTGATTTTCCCATCTTTCTGGACGAATTCAGTCTTTAAGTTAATACCCAATTTTATAACACTTTCATCAATTATTGCGGCATTTATAGCATCTCCAATCTGTTTTTGTTTAGAATTAATTGCTCTGGCAGACTTTAATAGAGAATCTTTATTATTACTCAAAAAACTCTGAGCCTCGGCAACGAACTTTTCACTTGTTTCAGACTTAATTTCAATGTCTTTATCCATAGTTTTTTGCCACAATTTTCCATCTTCTTTTGCAATATAATATGTCACCAAAGTTTCCTTACCTGGTCCAAGAATTTTGACCAAAATAGAGCTGTCGTCTTCAAATTGATCTGACAAACTCAATCCAACCTGTCCCAAATAAGCTGCGAAATTTTCTCCTTTAAGAGCTGTAATATAATTTATATTTTTAGCTAAAGTGTCTTCTGTAACTTTGTTTGAAGCCAAATAATCAACATAACTAAAGAGAGCTAACTGTAATTCATCTTTATTTTTATCCGCATTTTCTGCTTCTCCATCATCCTCCTCTATCTGGCCAAAATTAGCATAATCAGATTTTGGCATTCTCAAAAAATCTCTAACTTCACCCAAATCCTTACTTACTAATGTGTAAGATTCTTTTATCTGTCCAATCTCTGTAATCAACGAACTATCCTTACTACTTAAAAAACTAAATGTCCCAAAAGCGCTTTCTATACGTAAATACTGCACAATCAAAAGTAGTGACAAACCACCAATAACCAAGTTGCGCTTAGTCATATATTTTTTAAATCGGCTCTGTTTTGGAACCTCGGCCTCTGTCTTATTTTTATCTTTTGACATTTTATTTTCTAAGGAATGTTTGAGGGTAGAACTGCAGAATTCTAGTGAAACTACCCAAATAAATCAAATCATATTTCTGACTATTGCATTTTTTGTCATCATCAGCTAAATTTTCCTAGCTAATTTGAATGAGCGGGTGTCGTATAATGGCTCATTACTATAGCCTTCCAAGCTGTAGACACGGGTTCGATTCCCGTCACCCGCTCCAAACATCTCTGAAGTTTGAAAACGCCATGCTTACAACATCGGTTGTTTCTGGTACGTCATCCAATTTAGCCCGACCATGGAGAAGTCCAGAGTCCTCTCCTATATAAGCATTGCTAAAAACGACGAAATCGCCAGCCCTAAGCTTAAAACGGAGAATACGATCACCAATAAACTTTACGAAATCATTCATTAAATCATGAGGACCATTAGTAGAATTAAGGAATAAATCCACCATAGTTTCAAGATCAAAAACCGTGTTTCGTGATTTTGCTATATCCATCCACGGGGATAAATATTGGGCTAGATTATCTCTCTTAGAGAAGAATTCTAGTAATGCAGGACGAAGTACTGCTCTATCACCAAAACAGGTCTCGGCAGATATTCTTGGTCCACCCACTGTTTCAAGAGTTGTATATTTTTGCTCGGTTACCTGATAATCCGAATGGAAGAAAAACGGTTGATTGGCATCCACTCCATGGATTTTTCTCTTTTCAAGTCCTGCGGTGACCAATCCCATATTCCTAAATATCAAAAGTCCGGTCTTATCCACTATTCTTTCAAGTTCAACGGCGGCACCTAGATCTCTATCTATTATAGTTCTGACATGATCTCTGGGCGTTGTGTCTATTGGTTCTATAGCCAGGCCAAGTGATGGGTATCTCTGGCTATGATCATTTTTCAAAACTTCAGTTTTGTATCCTTCAAAAATATCGGTCACAATCTTGTATTAAGCTCTAAAGAGCGGAATTCTATCAAATTAACCTCACAAAGCAAACATATTAGCAGGCACAAATCCTGAATTTATACCCCACAACCAAACTTCTGCCGTCGTCACGGTAGCAAAAAGAGTTAAGTAAACCACGTCATTCATTGTAAATTTGGCTTCTTTGAGGTATAATTAACAGATGGCAGAAACAAAAGAAATAACAAAAAGTGAGATTTTAGCTGATATCGAAATTGATGGGAAACCAGCTCATATTTTGAGAATTGCACCCGATGATTTTTCTGATCAGGACCTTGTTGAACACGCCAGAAATCTTGCCGAGACCAATGCTACTCCAAGAACAGATATTCCAGACTCAGCCCAAAAACAAAAGGCACGTGAAACGATATTTAGGATAAGAGAAGCAATGCTAAAAATACCTCTCTTAAAAAAGTTAGCTGCTACCGATGCAACTTTAGATGCATTTTACCCTGATACAAGCGCAGAAGAACATTTTAAGTGGTACAGTAAAAGGGGCTCAGTTGAAAAAGGTGACCAAGGTAGTTTTACTCGTAGAATGTCTCAAGGTCGAGTTTTTGGTATAGAAATGGATGGTAGAATCGCTGCTGTAATGGCGTACGACGACGTAGGAAAAACACAAGATGGTAGACCAGTGCTGGAATTTTCTAAAGGATCAACTTTGGATCAATACAAAGGCAAAAAACTCAATCCAAACTTAATGAAATTTATGGCTGAATATCTGCAAAATAACGGTGAAAAACCAATTTGGTACGGCTCTTCAGTAAATCCAAAACTTTTAGGTAATATGCAAACAAGAGGTTGGCATATTACTGAGATGAATGCTGCAGACGAACCTGTCCAACTTGCTTACCAAAGAATGCCAGAATATATTGATCAAACAATGATTCCTCAAGGTTATAAAGCCTTTTACGTAGATCCAAAAGTCGATAACATTGATTGGGGAGTTTAAATTACTTATCCAAGACCTCCAAGGGATTGAGGGGCTGAGGATTTTTGCCTTTTATCTGACAGGTTGTTTTATCATAGTAAGGTTCAAATTCTTTGTAATTTTGAACCATTCTCTCCCATTCACCCGGGGCAATATTAATACAGGTTTTTGCAGGATAAACATAAAATGAACCAGTGGAAATATTTAATTCTTTATCATCTCTTTCTATAGTGAGATAAGTTTTAAATTTTTCAGAATACTTTTCGTAAATTGGCATCACAAAATTTGCTTCAACTTCTGCAATTGGTTGGAATTCTTCTGGAGTTAAAATAATCATTTTTGTCGGATACTTATACATTGCAACAGCATCACCGTGTACGTACAAATCAAGTGATGGAAGGTAAAGCACACCATGGTTCCATACGCTTAGTCTAATTGCTGGGATATTCAGATTATGTAGCATTCCCTGCAGGAAAATTGTTGGTTCCTGACAGCCAATAACCCTTTCATCATAAATTCTTCTAAGGCTTAAAGGGTAAGAATTCCAATAGCTGATTGGTGGTTGTACGGTTTTTCCATCAAGATAAACATCCCAAGGGTATTCATCATTTGCATGGAAAAAATTTTTCTGACCCCATGAAACTATTTTCTCTACGGCCTGTCTTTGTGTTTTTGCTCCTGCGGCAATTTTGCGAGCGATATTATATTGTTGATAACTGGATTCTTCTACAACTGTATTTGGTTCTGGTACTGAAATCTGATGATAAACATTTACCATATTTGGAAGTTCTGGACGACCCTCATAAGCATTTACTGAATAGTCGTTAACACTGTCGTTTTGAATGAATATTTTTGCGATTTGAGCTGATTCCATATCCTTCAGTGACCAGGGGAGTCCGGCATTTTTTTCTGTCCATAAGCCATTAGCTACATTGACTATAAACATTTTAGTGCCCGATTGTGGCAGAGTATATTGCTCAAAAAGGCTTTCAATAATATTTATTTTCTCCTCATTTTTAAGTATTGGACTATATTTTTTTTCAACTAAAAATTTGGCTAAAAGATCATGTCCTGTAATGATTTTACCGGTAACTTTATTCTTCGCTTTAATGTTCAGCAGCTCTTGACGTAGACCTAAAAGCGAATCATACGAATCTAGAATTTTAAGTAAGTCTTGAGGCTTAGCTTTTACTGTCGCAGCAGTGGTCTTTTTCAAATTTAATTCTCCAAAAGTTAACTGACCGTTATTAGATTTATAAATCTTAAATCCACCATAAATTGCCACACTCATAATTACTGCTGAAACTATGATCTTCCTATACATGCGGGTAAAATTTTAAATATTCACATTCTGCCAAACTTAGTTACAATACTACTATGAACTATTGGATCATAAAAAGCGAGCCTGCGACTTATTCTTGGGATAATCTCGTTAAGGACAAAAAGACTTTTTGGAATGGTGTACGCAACTACATGGCCCGCAATAATCTGGCAAAGATGAAGGTTGGCGATTTGGCTTTCTTTTATCATTCAGGCGATGAACGTCAGATTGTTGGGATTGCCCGTATTATTAAAGAAGCATATCCGGACCCTTCAGCCGATGATCCACGTTGGGTGATGGTTGATGTTGAAGCAGTGAAACCAGTCACTAAACCAGTAGAATTAAAACTAATTAAAGAAATTCCAGAACTTAAAAATATCCATTTAGTTCGACAGGGCCGACTCTCCGTGAGTGAGATAAATAAAAAAGAATTTGATGTTATTTTAACGCTCGCGCAGACAACTCTTTAATAGATAGAAATTCCTAATTTCTTGACAGTTTTTTTGTTTGCGTATAGAATCTGGACGTTTTAACACGTTAATACAGTAATATGTTCGAGCAAGAATTGAAAAATAAGGAAATGAAAGAGCTTTTTAAGGCAATTACTTCTCTTAAAACAGAAGACGATTGCAAAAAGTTTTTTCGTGATCTTTGCACTTTTGCCGAATTAAAATCTATGTCAGAGCGTTGGCAGGTTGCCAAACAGGTAGAGCAAAAAATTTCATATAGAAAAATCGCTAAAAATACAGGTTCAAGCACAGCTACAATAACTCGCGTTGCCCACTGGGTTCATCATGGCATGGGAGGTTATAAGTTGATTTTGGATCGTATGAAATAAGCGCTTCAAAATAAGTTTATAACAATCCCACCAAATAAGATGGGATTTTTTTTATTTAAAATTTATGAATAACATACGCATCGCAATTCAGTCCAAGGGTAAACTCGCCCAGCCAAGTATCGATTTTCTTAAATCACTAGGCTTGGAATTTGATCTCGCTAACAGATCATGTTTGGTTAAATGCAAGAATGCTCCAGCCGAAATACTTTTTATTCGTGACGACGACATCCCTCAATATGTTGAGAAGGGAATCGCCGATTTAGGCATCGTTGGTGAGAATATTCTTTACGAAAATAATGCTCAGTTGCAGGTAGTAAAAAAGCTTGGATTTGGCCGCTGTAATCTAGTTATTGCTGTCCCTAATAAATCCAAGATTTCTGATATTAGTCAACTTTGCGATAAAAATATTGCGACTTCTTTTCCAAATCTTCTTAAGAATTTCTTAAAACGTGAAAACATCTCTGCGAACGTAATTAAACTCAAAGGTGCCGTAGAAATTGCTCCAAGAGTGAATCTTTCTGATGCGATTTGCGACCTTTGTGAAACCGGAAAAACGCTTAAGGAAAACAAATTACGCCAGTTGGATAACATCCTTTGCTCAGAGGCAATTCTCGTAAAATCCCCATTTATCAATCGACCAAACAACAAAATTCTCAATCAATTACTAAACTAATTATATGCAAATTCTAAGCACTAAAGACTGGAGTTTAAAAGAAATAATGATTTTCATTAGGCAGAAACGCAGCCAAAAAACTGATTGCGAAGCTATTGTAAAAAACATTATTTCAAAAATTAGACAAGAAGGCGACGAGGGTATTATTGAACTAACAAAAAAGTTTGATGGCGTAGAATTAAAAACTCTCACCGTCGCTCAAGCAGAAATAAAAGAAGCTTATTCTCAAATCGATAAGCCAACTTTGACCGCACTAAAAAGGGCCAAATCAAATATCACTACTTTTCACAAAACAACTTTTACTGCAAAAGAAAAAATCGTCCAAACCGAACCGGGTGTGAAAATTTGGCGTGAATTCAGACCAATTGAAAAAGTTGGTTTATACATACCGGGCGGCAAAGCTTCTTATCCTTCCACTGTTTTAATGCTGTCCATTCCAGCAAAGTTAGCATGCTGTGGAGAGGTGATTTTATGCACTCCTCCAGATAAGAATGGCAAAGTTTCTGCTAATATTTTAGTCGCTGCAGATCTATGTGGTGTGAAGAAAATTTACAAAGTTGGTGGCGCACAAGCAATCGCTGCCATGGCTTACGGTACCCAAACAATTCCAAGAGTTTACAAGATTTTTGGCCCAGGAAATCAGTTTGTTACTACTGCAAAAATGCTTTGTTATGGACAGGTTGATATTGATATGCCAGCTGGCCCATCTGAGGTTGCCGTGATTGCTGATAAAAAAGCCAAAATTAATTGGGTTGCCGCAGATCTTTTGTCACAGCTCGAACACGGTGAAGATTCTCAAGCAATTTTGTTTACTTCTGATCTCAAATTTGCCGAAAAAGTAATTGGCGAAATGCAAAGTCAGACCACTAAACTGAGCCGTAAACAAATCATCGAAAAGGCTTTTTCTAAAAGTTTTGCCGTGATTTACAAATCCGAATCTGAGCTTTACCAACTGGTCAATGATTATGCTCCTGAGCATTTGGAAATCATCAGCAAAGATGAGCAAGAAATTCTCAAAAATATTAACAATGTGGGCTCAGTTTTCTTAGGAGAATATAGCTCCGAACCCCTTGGAGACTACATTACTGGCGCTAACCACACCTTGCCGACTTCCGAATTTGCCAAGATGTTTTCACCACTTTCTACAGACTCTTTTGGCAAGATGATTCAAATCCAAAAAGTGAGTAAAAAAGGCATCACCAGCCTCAAAAATTCTGTCGAAACTCTTGCACTTTCTGAAGGATTGGACGCCCACAAAAATTCTATCAGTATTCGTTTTACTTAAATTTATGATTAAGAATTTAGTCAAAAAATCAGTCTTAAATCTCAAGCCATATATTTGCGCTCGCCACCTCTACAAAGAGGGGATTCTCCTTGATGCTAACGAGAATTCCTTCGGCAGCGTGGTCGGCAAAAACTTAAATCGCTACCCGGATCCAGAGTGCCAATCACTCAAAACTAAATTGGCAGAAGTTTTAAATGTTAAAGTCGAAAACCTGCTTATTGGCTCTGGATCAGATGAAATCATCGATCTATTAATGCGAGTTTTTTTAGAAAAAAATGACGAGGTGATTTTACTTGAACCAACATATGGCATGTATAGAGTCGCCGCAGAAATCAATGAATCCAAAATCAAAGTCTGTAATTTAGATGAGAATTTTCAGATCAATTTGGCAGAATTAAACAAAACGATGACTAATAAATCCAAATTAATTTTTTGTGCTTCACCAAATAACCCAACTGGTAATTTACTCAAAAAATCAGATCTACTAAGCATCTGTAAAACCTTTAAAGGATTGTTGATTATTGATGAGGCTTACATCGATTTTGCCGCTAAAGAATCAGTAATAAACGAACTAAATAACTTCCCAAATTTAGTAGTTCTGCGTACTTTTTCCAAAGCCTGGGGTCTAGCTGGATTACGTGTTGGTTATGCAATTGCTAACCCTGAAATTATCAATTTTCTCCGCAAAGTTAAGCCACCATATAACATTAATACACTTTCTGCCAATTTAGTTTTAGCCGCTTTAAATAAGCCAAAAAAACTAAATGAATTTATCAAAAAGATCCAAAAAGAAAAAACAAATCTCATTCTGCAACTCAAAAAACTCAGCTTCGAAATCTATCCATCCGACGCAAATTTTATTCTGCTAAAAAGTCCAAAAGCCCAATATATCTGCCGAAAACTCGCTACTGACTTCAAAATTATCATTCGTGATTTTTCTGACAAGCCAGGCTTAAAAAACTGTTTTCGTATCACTATTGGTACTGCAGCACAAAACAAACTACTCATAAATTCTCTTAAAAAAATTATATGAAACAGCGTCAACCCAACACGAAACGCACTGCCAAAAACAAGCGCACAACTAATGAAACAAGTGTCAGAATATCTCTAAATCTTGATGGCACAGGCAAATCCGACATTCAAACAGGTATAGGATTTTTTGATCATATGTTGGATCAATTAGCTAAACATTCACTCATTGATCTCAAAATCAAAGCTCAGGGTGATCTACAAATTGACGAACACCACACAATTGAAGATGTTGCTTTGACTCTTGGACAAGCCCTAAATAAGGGTTTAGCCAAACGTCAGGGGATTAACCGTTATGGTTTTTTGCTCCCCATGGATGAAACATTGGTAGAAGTTGCTATCGATCTCGCTGGTCGCCCGTATCTGGTTTTTAATGCCAAATTTAAACGTGAATACGTGGGAGATTTTCCAACCGAGATGATGGAACATTTTTTCTATTCTTTGGCTTATTCATTAGGTGCAACTATCCATATCAATCTGAAATACGGCAAAAACGAGCATCACAAAATCGAAGCAATTTTTAAATGTTTTGCGCGTGCCTTGAGAATGGCCATTGCCAAAGATCCGCAACTAAATAACTCAATACCATCAACCAAAGGAATATTATGATAGGAATAATCGATTATGGCGCGGGCAACTTACAAAGTGTAAAGAACGCTCTACAAGCCATCAAACAACCATTTAGGGTCATTACTAACTTTGCGGAATTTAACTCTGTGGACAAAATAATTTTGCCAGGAGTTGGAGCTGCTGCTTTTGCGATGCAACAACTCAAAAAGCAGAATTTAATCACCGCCATTCAAAAAACTAAAAAACCTTTTTTGGGAATTTGTCTTGGCTTACAGCTTTTGGCAGAGTTTTCTGAAGAAGGACAAACCGCCTGTTTAGGCCTCATTAAAGGCAATATTAAAAGATTTTCAGAGGACTTGAAAGTTCCTCAAATTGGCTGGAATAAAGTCAAAACGATCAATAAAACTCCGCTAACTGATGGACTGAATCCCGAAAATTATTTCTATTTTGTTAACTCTTATTATCTCGAATTTTCTAAACAATATGCAATTGCTACTGCCGATTATATCGAAACTTTTACTTCCATTCTTAAATATAAAAATTTCTACGCTACACAGTTTCACCCTGAGAGATCAGGCAAAATTGGCCTTCAACTACTTTCTAATTTCTGCAACAAATGCAAATAATCCCAGCAATTGACATCATCAATGGTCAATGTGTCCGACTCACAAAAGGTGATTTTAATTCTCAAACTAGTTATTCCAACGATCCTCTGACTCTAGCCAAAAATTTTGCCAAACAAAATATCGATTTTTTACATATTGTTGATCTTGATGGCGCGAGATTTCAAAAATCCTGCAATCAAAAACTTATTCTACAGATTGCCAAAACAATTAATAAACCAGTAGAAGTTGGTGGGGGAATAAGGTCTCTAGAAAGCGCCGAAATGTACCTGAGAAATGGAGTCAGCCGCATAATTCTAGGCACCAAAGCCATTGAAAACAAAAGTTTTCTGAAATTTTTACTTAAAAAATATGGCCCAGAAAAAATAATTCTTGGATTAGATGTTAAAAATAATCAACTTGGTATTAACGGCTGGCAGAATTTTAATTCTCAAAAAAACGTCTTTGAATTTGCTAAAGAAATTAAAAAAATGGGAGTCAAAACAGTTGTAGTTACAGATATAAATAAAGATGGGACCCTCACTACTCCAAATTTTAAACTTTTCCAAAAAATCCAAAATCTTGGCTTAAACGTCATAGCTTCCGGCGGAGTTTCTACTCTAAATTCTCTACAGAAACTCAAAAAACTAAATATCACAGGCGCAATTATTGGCAAAGCTCTCTACGAAAATAAACTCGATCTCAGCGAGGTTGTAAAAACCTTCACACCAAAATCTAATCTCACTAAACGTATCATTCCTTGTTTAGACATCATTGAAGACAAAGTAGTAAAAGGTGTGAATTTCCAGAAAATGCAGGTCATCGGTGACGCCGTAAAAATTGCTCAAAAATATTATCAGCAAGGTGCTGACGAGCTGGTTTTCCTAGATATTAAAGCCACAAAAGATAATAAAAAAACAATCATTGAAACCGTTAAAAAAATCGCCGCAAAAATATTTATTCCATTTACAGTTGGTGGCGGTATTAGTTCTCTCAGCAGAATTAAAAAAATTCTCAGAGCGGGTGCAGACAAAGTTTCCCTCAACACAGCCGCCGTTTTAAATCCCCAACTAATCAATAGAGCCGCCAAACAATTCGGATCTCAAGCCATAGTTATTGCAATTGATGTCAAAAAAGAAGATCAAACTTATCAGGTCTACATCAAAGCCGGCACTCAAAAAGCCAATCTAGAAGCCGTTTCTTGGGCTAAAACAGTCGCGAAACTCGGAGCTGGTGAAATTCTTCTCACTTCTATTGATAGAGACGGCACAAAAAAAGGTTATGACATTGAGCTACTAAATAAAATCTCAAAAGCAGTAAATATTCCTGTAATTGCCTCTGGTGGAGCTGGTAGCAAAAACGATATCAAAGCAGCTCTAACACAAGGCCAAGCCGATGCCGTCTTAGCGGCAAGTATTTTTCATCAAAAAAAAGTCACCATCAAGTCACTTAAAAATTATTTATTTAAATCCAATTTACCAATACGTTTATGAACGATCTAATCAAAGAAATCGACTGGCAAAAAGTAAATGACCTAATTCCAGCCGTAATCCAAGACGCTAATACAAGCCAAATTCTCATGCTCGGCTATATGGACTCAGTAGCCCTAGCCAGAACTTTAAAAACCAAAAAAATCTGGTTTTTTAGCCGTAGTAAAAATCGTCTATGGATGAAAGGTGAAACCAGTAACGACATTCTTAAACTCAAAAATATCGCTTTAGACTGCGATAATGACACTCTCCTTATACAAGCTGAACCCCAAGGTCCGACCTGTCACACCAGTAATATTTCCTGCTTCGCAAATTCACAAGAAAATATTTTTAACGAACTCTACGAAGTCATCAATTCTCGCAAGCAGGAATCTCCAAAAACTTCTTACACCAGCTTTTTAATGAATAAAGGTCTCAAAAAAATCTGTGCCAAAATCGCTGAAGAATCGAAAGAAGTTATCAAAGCCGCCAACCAAGAAACCGATAAACGATTGATTGAGGAAAGCGTCGATGTCCTCTACCACTTGTTTGTTTTGCTAAACTATAAAGACCTGAAAATTCAGGATCTAATTAAGGAAATTAGAAAACGTAGAAAATAAACAATCTAATATTCTCAAATTCCCAACTCGTGTAACCGTTGTTTAATCCAGGGTTTGATCTGCGCAATTGGACCCAAGAACTTTAGCTTTGTGGCCATTAATAGAATTCCAACCTCATCTTCAGAATTTCTAGGGCCATCTTGAACTACATCCAATAATGAATCTGTCAAAATTGGATTGCGAAAACGACCACTAAGCAAAACGTTATCTTTAGCCGCTTGTCTTGGCCCAGAAGTCCATGAACCAAAAGTATCATGCATAGCCAAGGTTCCCCCTTGTACTAATTTTGGCAACCAAAGATCTAAATCCCTTTCTACAGATTTTCTATCATGTGAGCCATCAATAAAAAGTAAATCAACTTCATCAGGACAAGCTGCAAGAGCCGCTCTACTTGTAGAATTAGCCACAACAGGGACAACTAAATCGTTTAATCCCATTCTTGCCATATTCGCATCAAAATTAGCCTTTATATCTAAATGGTCACCACTACTTCTACTTCTATGGTGTTCTGCAGATCCATCAAAATGATCAACTGCATGTACAGGCACTCCGCCACCTATCCTGCTCCCTAAACCAAGAAACGCCGTAGATCTGCCCATGTAGGAACCAACCTCTACTATTCCTTGTTTAGCTTGTGCTGCTAACTGATATAACCTTGCACCTTCAAACAAGGTCACTTGCCCGGGAACACTGTGTGCCTCCGTTAAATCCCTATGAATAACATCTAGTCTAGCCATTTTAATTTTTAAAAGGCCACATTCTAGCTAATGTGAATGACTATGTCCATGCAAATCTTTTGGAGCATCTTTACTCAAGAATAAAGCTGCGAAGAAAGTGGTGATTGGTACTGCCAAAACCAAACCAATACTGCCAACTAAAGTCGCGATAATTTGTTCTGCCACGAATTCATAATTCAAAACTTCTATAAACGCCCTGGACCTATCAATAAATAACAACAAAAGCGGCATATATGATCCTGCGTAAATCAGAACAAGCGTATTCACCATAGAAGAAATATGATCCCGCCCAACTCTCATCGCACTTGCAAACAATTCCCAAAATCCCATTTTTTTATTAGCCGACTTCAATTCCTGCACTACAGAAGCCTGTGAAATAGTTACATCATCCAAAATTCCCAAAATTCCAATAATCATGCCGGCCACAACTAAACCGCGTACATCTATATTCATAAGCGTATCTAGCTTCAAAAAATTAATTTCTTCAGATGACAATCCACTCAAATTTCCAATACCAGCAAAATATTTAGCCATCAGTCCTATTCCAATCAAAGTAACAATCGTAGAAACTCCAGCAATCGTCGTCTTTTTATTAATTCCATGACCAAGATAAAAAGTCGCAGGCACAATCACTAAAATTCCCATAACTGCAGCCCAAATCGCACTGCCCCCAGCCAAAATACTCGGTAAAATAATCTTAAAAATAACCCAAAAACTAAAAACCATTCCAATCAATGATCCAGCCCCTTGGTTTCCAGTAATCGCCAAAACCAACACCACAAAAACTACAAATAACCAAAGCAAAACATTTTGTCTTTGGAAATCTAAAATATAATAAAAAGTTTCCCCATTCTCACTAGTATAACCTGTTAAAATAACCTTATCCCCAGCCTTAAACTCGCGAGGTACACTAAGAACACTGGAATCCTCAGTCACATCAATATTATGTCCGGCATTCTCACCTTCATTAAATTGCACTTCCAAAACCTGCGTATCTGTATCTGGTGACTCCGAAACAATTTTCACAATTTCTGCCTTATAATTGACGGCATTCTCAGGTGATTCATTCTTTTCAGAAATCGGAAAAAATACAAACAACAAAACTACCACAACCAGCGCCACCAAATTATAAATTATTTTTTTCATGAGTTTTTAATAAATTCTCCACTAATTTACTCCTTAAAAATCTTTTTACAAATTTCGCTGTAAGAATATAATGCAAGGCACGTCTAACTATACGCTTCATGAATTGGAACAACCCAAAAAACGACTTTCTCGATTCATACGAAAAGTACTCTGATGCAATCTTCAGACATTGTTACTTTAGAATGAATAACAGAGAAAGGGCCAAAGAGCTAATGCAGGATGCGTTTATGAAGACTTGGGAATATATCTCAAAAGGAAATATAATTGAAAACATTAGAGCTTTCCTCTACAGAACGGCAAATAACCTCATCATTGATGACGCACGTAAGAAAAAAGAAGCTTCTCTTGAAGAATTAAACGAGAAAGGATTTCAACCAAGCTACGATAAGCAAGATGAGATAAAAGTGCATATCGAATACACTAAAATCATGAGCGTCATCAATAAATTACCATCAAATCACAGAGACCTAATAATAATGCGTTATGTAGACGAACTCTCTCCAAAAGAAATCGCCCACGTAGTACAGGAATCAGAAAACGCTGTATCGGTGCGTCTAAACCGATCTATCAAGAAACTAAGAGATTTAATCAAATATAATAACTCACCTCACAATGAAATCGAATAATCGTGACCCCAGAGGGATGTTCGAGAATTCTAAGGACATCAATCTTACTAAATCAGAGAAACAAGAGGGTAGAGACATTCTCGCGAGATTTATTGATGCAAATCCTGTAGAAAAATCGGAACACTCACATAATAGAGCCAGCATTTTTAAAAACCTATTTAATGTTTTTTTAAAGCCAATGCCGGCGTTCTTTGCCCTTTTATTACTCGTTACTGGTGGTACTAGTCTTGCAGCAGAATACAGCGTGCCAGGAGACCTCTTATACCCCGTCAAAATTCACGTTAACGAAGAAGTTCGTAGCGCGCTGGCTTTTTCTGAGGAATCAAAAGCTTATATTGCTTTAGATAGAGCAGAAGAACGTCTCGAAGAGGCTGAAGTTTTAGCTGTAAAAGGTAAGTTAACTCCAGAAGTTCGTATTGATCTTGAGGTCAGATTTACTAGACACCTGGAGCAGGCCCAAAAAAGAGCGGCTACGGCAAAAATCAATTCTGATATTAAAGCCAAACTTTATGTACATGAAGAGACCTTAACAAAAATATCTAATACTCAACAAGAACCAGTCAAAGTTGAAATCGATGCCTTAAATACAAGAATTAGGGGCCAACTCAGAGATTCTAAAAAATCAGATGCTCCTGTGAATAGTGAAACTCACAACTCTAGGAGAAATAGTGATAAAGTCGACGACCTTGAGAGTGTCGTCAGGCTCAAATCAAGAGCTGATGTAAAAATAGAAATAAAGAAGAGGGATCATACTGACTCAGAAGAAGAAGTAGAAGAAAAAGAAGAAACTGAAGCAGTTGATCAAGAAGTTCATGGAGAATCCGTTGAAGAATCTCGCCGTGATCCTGTCCCCCTTGCCCTCCCAGAAACAATTCTAAACGAGCCGGTTCAGACTATTCTTCCAGTTAGAACCATTATCCCAGTTGAGACTCTATTATTACCAACCAGAATCCTACTTCCAACTAGGACCATACTACCAACTAGAACTCTACTTCCCGTCAGAGGGCTCTAGCAGCCAACTTATTCTTCGAAGGGTATATCAACTTCCTCCCCGTAAAATGGGATGTGTACATCGTTGTATCCGTTTTCTCCCAAGGCTTTTGAGAATGCTTCCAATTGAGTTTGCTCACCATGCACCAAAAAAATCTTCTTTAAACTCTTAATTCTAGTTATGTAATCCAGCAAATCACTTCTATCCGCATGTCCCGAAAAAGCATCCATGACATAAACGCTGGCTTTTACCTGATGTGAATCACCAAAAATATTTACACTTTTGTTGCCATCTACAAGTTTTCTGCCCAAAGTTTCTTCAGCCTGATAACCAACAATCAAAACAGTATTTCGTGGGTCTTCGATGTTATTTTTTAGATGATGTAGAATTCTACCGTGCTCACACATACCTGAAGCCGCAATAATAATCATTGGGCCTTGTTTTTCGTTTAGAGACTTGGATTCCTCAACGTCACGTGTATATTTTAATTCTCCAAAACCAAATGGATTGTCCCCGTGTTCCACAAATTCATCAAAAACTTTCTTATCAAAACACTCCGGATGCGCCCTAAACACCTCTGTTAAATTACCAGCCAAAGGACTATCCACATAAATTGGAATAGCCGGAATCATGTTTTTCTTATTCAAAACATTCAAATGATAAACAACTTCCTGTGCACGTTCCAAAGCAAAAGCCGGAATAATTAATTTACCACCTTTTTTACAAACTTCGTTAACCACGACCGCTAGGTCATTATCCACTGTATCCAAATTAGCATGCAAACGATTACCATACGTACATTCTGTAATCAAAATGTCAGTCTCTGGAATTGGCTGTGGATCCCGCAAAATTGGTAGTCCTCTACGTCCCAAATCTCCGGTAAAACAAAATCTTAAATATTTTTTAGATTTTTTGTCATGCAGTACAAGGTGAGTCAGCGCAGAACCCAAAATATGTCCCGCATCATAAAAACAGGCTACCACGCCTTCGGCGACTACAAAACTTTGTTCATAATTAACTGATTGGAACATCTTCAAGGTTTCCTCAGCATCAGCCAGCGTGTACAAGGGTTCTAATTTTTCTACATCTTTATTTTTCTTTTTTTTCTTAAGCCATTTAACTTCACTTTCCTGAATAAAAGCACTATCCGCCAACATGAAATTTGTTAGATCGCGAGTTGCATGAGTACAGTAAATTGGTCCTTTAAAACCCTGTTTTACAAGTACTGGCAAATCTCCACTATGATCCATATGTGCATGTGAAAGAATCACACAGTCCACTTCTTTTGGATCAAATTTTAGGTGTAAATTTTTTTCATCAGATTCCTTACGCTTACCCTGAAACATACCGCAATCCAGGAGGATTTTTTTACCATTAATTGTTAGCAAATGCTTTGAACCGGTTACTTCACCAGCTGCTCCGGCAAATTTAATTTTCATGAAAGAGAGGTTATTTTGGATCTATTATAACAACTTTATTCCTAATCATCGATTGAATTTCTTCACTATAATCTCCATAGCCAATAAATCTTTCAATCCACTCTTTACTTTCTTCTTCTGTCATTAATCTGGATTGAGAATTTGCGCTCTTCATAGGGATTAATTGCACTTCACTACTACCGTCTTCTTTTAAAGTAATTCCTATAGCCAATTCCTCCTGAGTAGCCTTGGACCAATATTGATCAAACACAAAATTTCCAAGAGAATAAAAAATAAATTTATCTTTATAGATCTCAAAATTTTGTACCACATGAGGATGATGACCAATCACAAAATCCGCTCCGGCATCGACAAAGTCGTGACCCGGATCAACTTGCATAGCGCTGTTCGCACTGTTTTTATACTCAATTCCCCAATGTACTGAAACAATCACGTAATCCACATGTGCATCCAATCTCCTAATCATTTCCAACGCATCTTCGAGATCTAATTTATGCGTAATATCCTGGAAACACGCAAAGGCGTATTTTTTTTCGCCAATTTCACCATAATAAATACTTTCTGGATCGGCTTCACTTGGATGTCCACACCAGCCTAGTTCGCTTTGTTCCAAAGCGGTGATTGTGCTATCACGACCTTTTGATCCTTGGTCTAAAGCATGATTGTTAGAAATCGACAACACATCAAATCCACTATTTTTTAAGAATGGGGCAATGTCTTCATTAAAACTAAAAACCATCGCAGTTCCACCACTTTTACCTTTGCCACTAATTGGACCTTCTAGGTTTCCAAACACAACATCCGCTTGCGGGAATAGGCCCTTCGGGCCTGTTTCAAACTTTGCAAAAAGATAATCAAGGCCACCATTCCTATCGGCCATTGTACGTACGTATCGGCCCAACATCATATCTCCAAAAGCCAGAATTTTAAAATCTGCATTTTCTTCTTCCTCAATGTCTTCAATTTCAATTTTCTCAATATCATCTTCGGTTTTTTCAGCCGTTTTAACTGCCATCTGTTTTATAGCCACAGGCTGTGCTCCAGTCAAATTCATCGCATCTGTAAAAACCAACTTGCCACTTTGAATCTGGTACATGACCACGCCAGCCAAAACAAGCCCAAAAAAAATAGTAAATTTCTTCATATTAATTTAAAAGCAATTCGTCCAATTTCCCCATAGCATCCAATGCTTTCAAATCATCAAAACTGCCAATATGACGAGAATTAACAAAAACCTGCGGTGTATCTGAACGATCTCCAGATTTAGCAAGCATTTCAGCCTCCAATTCCTTATCCTGATCAATAACTTTTTCATCAAAAGCAACGTTTTTTGACTTCAACATTTCTCTGCATTGAGCCGAAAATGGACAATAACTTTTAGTATAAATCACAACTTCAGCCATAAAATTTCTGATTAACGAATAAATTGGATAAAAGCTAACAGATAGCGTAGCAAAATGCAATTTTGTGGACTACTCGTGGTGGTATTCTTTTCCATTAATTATGCAGAATCCTCTATAAATCTGTTCCAGCAAAAACAATCTCACCATTTGATGAGTGAACGTCATTTTTGACAGCGCAATTGTTGCATTGGCCTTCTTTTTTACTTCTTCACTAAGCCCAAACGGGCCACCAATAACAAAAACCACCTCTCTTCCTTCATCCACATACTTCTCCAAAAATCCCGCAAATTCCACCGAATTCATTTCCCGCCCTTTTTCATCCAACAAAATCACCACCTCATCTTTTTGTAAATTCTGAAGAATTTGTTTCCCCTCAAAATCTTTGCAATGCTCACGCGTAAACGCCTTGCTCGCCGCAACTTCTTTTAAGGTTACGATTTCCAGCTTCGCAAAAGCCTTTAGTCTTTTAACTAGCTCTGCCAGGCCTTCTTCAATATATTTATCTTTTGTCTTCCCAACCTGAATAATTCTGATTTTCATAACATCGATATTAACACTTTTTGCTTTTTCTCCAACCACTTCGGATCTCTAAACTTTTCAACAATCATATCAATCTCATATTTTGGATCATTTTCATCAGCATGTTTTTTTATTTTCCAAAATCTCGGTTCCAAGTTCTCATTCTCAATTAGCCCTAAATGAGCCAGCCTTTCATGAGCCTCGCACAACGCCACAATTTTTTCGGGATCATGCACTCCATACATCGCAAACCTATCTGTATGATGCAAAATCTCACTTGGCTTATTACATCCAGGAAAGGCACAAGTTCCATTAGTTTTATGCAAAACATGCCGCTCAATTTTAACCGGAAGATGTCTCGATGTCGCCTCAACTGCCTCTGGTTTGGTTGATTCTAGTTTTTGCTTTCTTAATTCTAAAAATTCTTTCATCAGGGTATTGAAATCTCCGCTACCTTTTAGTTTATTAAGCTGATCAGCTATTTCCGGATCCAACTCCATTGTAATGGTAGCTTTTACAGATTGAAATTCTGGGACGTCCCAAGTTTCTAATCTCTTAGACTCCTTGTTAATTTCTTTAACGTAAGTTCTTAAGGTGTGATTACTCATCTGACTAGCTTTCTCAGCCCAAAAACTCGCATTTTCTTCATTAACTATACTTGCAACAGGCCTAACAGCATTTAATCCTTTTTCTTCAACGACTTTTAGTAACTCAGGCTTATCTTCTATTTTCTTCAAAACCCACAAAGCCTCATTCACTGTATGCTGGCTCATCCCAGCCAACTGCCTCGCATAATCATAGATGTTCTCAAATCCTTTTTTCTTCCAAATTTGTTGTTTTTCAATTTCAGGCAAAAGCAAAACACACTTGCGCATCCGAAGCTAAGGCGAAGTGTCGCGCGGAGTACGCGACCACTCCTTGGCATTGCGCCCATATTCTGAAAATTTTTGATGCAGAATTTTCCATGAATTATCTCCCAATATTTTTAAATCTGAACTCTTATTTTGAAGCATATATTTTTGTTAATTTTTGTAACTATATTTTCTACTTTTGGCCAAGAAATAAAAGTCAAAATTCCAATTTAAGGCTGACAAAAAGCAATAAGTATTGGTGAGTATGCACTCACTAGGCTCGCGAATAAAAAACCTCTTGGCAAAAAATTATCAATAAACTTTGCTATCAAAAAACTTGTGTTACTATCCTTGCATGACTTCAGAAAACAAAATCGAAATCTACACAGATGGCAGCTGCCTCGGCAACCCCGGTCCCGGCGGGTGGGGAGCAATAATTTTTCACAACAACGAAAAAATAATTCTATCCGGCAACGACAAAGCCACCACCAACAACAGAATGGAAATGATGGGCATGATTGGCGCACTACAGTGGCTTCACGAAAACCCACAACTCAAAGACCACCTCCAAAATCAAAAAATCATTTTTTACAGCGACTCAAACCTACTGATTCAAACCCTCAACCAAGGCTGGAAACGCAAAGCCAACCTAGACCTCTGGGCCAAAATCGACAAACACCGAGCTTGGCTCGATATTAACTGGACTTGGGTCAAAGCCCACGCCAAAAACAAATTCAACAACGAAGTCGACGTTATCGCGGTCAGCGAATCAAGGAAGTTAGTATCAGATAAAGATATTTAACGATAACGCTCTTGAGGTGCTAAACTCCATGACCCTGCCTTTATACAATTACAAGCTGCATCACTTGTGTTCTTGCATATCGACTCAGTTTTGGAAGTTGGTTTCATACGCCTACTAAGCTGCTCTTTGCTAAGCCTCTCGTATGTTGTATTGGTTTCCACATACGGGCAACTTACCGTATCCTTGCCACCTAGTCTGTGAGACATGATTTTAAACTTCACTTTTTGGCCGTCACCATTTGCTCCATCGCAAGTTCCTTCCGATTTTGTTCTGAAAATTTCCATACTCATAAATAATATATTACTTTTAAAGAATGTAATAATGAGCACGTCAAGCAGTTTTGTCAAGAAAGCGTCTGAGTCAAGTACATCCACTATGCCCTAAAACATAATGAATCATAAAATTCACTAAACTAAAAAACTAAACCAACTTCCCCTTAATCTTGTCTTTTGAAACGAAACCAAGGGATTTATCAACCACCTCGCCGTCTTTGAAGAAAAGCAAACTTGGGATGCTCATAATTCCGTATTTTTCGGCTGTGGCAGGGGAGGCATCTATATCAAGTTTTCCGAATGTCCATTTACCCTCAAATTCCGCGGCCAATTCATCAATAATTGGCGCAAGCATCTTGCAAGGTCCACACCATTCAGCAAAAAAATCTACCAAAACAGGCCCCTTGGCCTTTAGCACTTCTTCCTCAAAATTCTCATCTGTAAATATCTGCATATGTTTAAATTAAATTTACCCTAGTGTAGCATTTTTAAAAATTTCCTCAACTTGTTTATGCCACGCTTCTACTTCTACCGCATGTGCAACTCCCGCAAAAGATTTTCTCAAAATTCTCAAATATGGCAGCTTACGAATCGCATACTGATAAGGAGAATGACGCAAATCGCGCTTGTCCTTAAAGCAAGGATCCTTCACAAAATGTAAATTCACCAACGCCTGATTAATTTCCTGAATTTTATCCTGCAATTTATCTTCCGGCTTGCCCTGTTCAATAATAATTTTATAGAAAAATGTCTCGTATTTTTCCACAGACGAACCCTGGCCAGCCCCAGTCTTAGCCTGAACACCACCTTGTTGCCATCTCGGTAGAATACAAAACGCCACAATATTTTTGCTTGGCACGGCGTACATCACCCAACGAATAAAACTGTCTTTCACCGCTTCATCTTTGGCGATTCCATAAAAAGTCTGCCCATCATCACACATATCCTTGAAAATCTGCATTTTTTTCTTAAAATTTTCATCCTGAAAAATAAAACTTTCCACCTCACCAGCAAGCTCCTTATCCATTTTTTTGATTTCTTTCAAAGCAACCCCTTTACCTTCTTTCATGTTATAAGCCAATTTCAACAAAGTCGCCGCGTGAAACTGTACAAAAGCCTCCTTTAAAACTCCATTCACCACTTTTTCATACATTCCACCAAGCAAACCGTCCATCTTTTCCTGGAATAGCTCATAGTCGTTGCCGAGCTGTGAAATAAGAATAGTACTACCGTCATCCATCACAATCTTTAACTGGTAATCCATCTCATCAAACTCATAATAATTCACAAAATTAAACTGAATACTAAAAGCATCCTGTTTAGGCGGAATCACCAATAAACTACCTTCATATAACCTTAACTTTGCATTAGATTTACTGATCAACTTCGTGAATTTACTCATTCTCTCAAAATGTCCTTCAAACTCAGCCTTCAATTTGCCCATCTTCATAAAAAGCGCATCCATCAAAAACTCATTACGCGCCTTGTAAATATCCACTACAACCTGATCAAACTGTGTGCCAGTATCTGCCAAAGTATATTTTTCCTTGTTAAACGTGACGAAAAATATTTTTTCATCTCTATAGTAGAACTCTTTAATTTCAGAAAAATTAATAAGCTCACCTTTGTCGGTTGCGCCTTTACCTTTGAGGCGAAAACCCTTGCCGTAAATAATAACTTCTCCTTCTTTATCAACCATGACCCTATTCGAAAAATTGGCCTTTTGATAACGAAGATTGTAGGAAACTTCCATTGGACTAGATTGAAACTGGGGCTAATTTAGCTTTATTAAAGTTGAGAGTCAAGCCAAAAGATGATACGATTCGACAACAAAAACGTTATAATCGACGTAAGAATAAAAATCACTCATCCACTATGGTCTTTTCAAAAAAATCTATCTTTGTATCTACCGCAGGCACTTTTTTTATATTCTTCGCTTTATTTTTTGTGAATAACATCGCGCCAAGCGCGACTACAAAAACCCTAACTATTTCCGACGAAAATATAATCACTATCGGCTCACACCAATTCGCTTCTGAACTCATGATTCAGGCTCCTTACAAGGCTATGGACGTTTTTATTTCTGAAGAATTAGAATCCGATTTCACGTTCACTTCAGTTGGTGGTTCATGGCAGGAAATAACTCCCGAAGGTACGCACTTAGAAGCTGAAATCAGAACACAAAGTGACGGCGAGTGGTCTTCATGGACAGAACTTGAAGAAGAGGAGGATGCGTTTGCTACAGCTGACGCTGGTTCGCAAGCAAAATACGCCATGGCCTCAACAAATGGTGCGCAAAAAATTCAATATAAATTTGTTTTGTATGGAGATGGTAATAGAGTCCCAGTCGTAAAAAATGTTGAGTGGACTTTTATTAATGCTGCAAAAAATCCTCGTCCAAAGGCCAGTATTCAGCCAAAATTCGCTGCTGCAACCACTGCAACCGCCGAAGGCAATAATAATCTCCTACTAATGGCTTTAGAAACCAGTAATCTCGCTGGCGTTGTTTCCCGTAATTCATGGGGCGCAAACGAGTCACTTCGTTATATGGATGATAATACCCTAGAACCGGTTTTAGTTGACGTAACCGATTCTGAATTCTACGAAAAATATAAAGACGAGCTTCGATTCTCAAAAGTTGTAGAAGGCGACGAAAATGGCAATAAATATCTTTGGCCCCTTCAATATCCCGAAAAAGTTAAAAAATTTGTGATTCATCACACCGCAACAACTTCCAATTTAGATAATCCCGAACAGGCAATTCGCGATATTTACTATTATCACACTGTAAGTAGAGGTTGGGGTGATATTGGATATAACTATGTAGTAGATCAACAAGGCACGGTTTATGAGGGACGTTTTGGTGGAGAAGGTGTGATCGGCGCGCATTCTGGGCCTGGTAATAATGGGTCAATTGGTATCGCTATGCTTGGTAATTATCAGGACAATCCGATTCCTGAGGAAACCATTGTTAAACTCAGTCAGTTTATTTATAAGAAAGCCAAAATCCATGGGATAGCCGCCGAAGGCGTCTCAACGTTTCGCGGCAAAAATATGGCTAACATTTTTGGTCATCGTGACATCATGAGCACAGCCTGTCCGGGAGAATTCTTATATCAAAAAATTCCTGTAATAAGAAGTCTGGCTTCTGAACGCTTTAATTTGAAAGATAAATTTGTTAAAGACTACGACTTCCAAGACCAGTCCGAAATTTATTATTTAGAAATGAAACCTGAACAAACTCTCGATGTCAGTTTAAAATTGCAAAATATTGGTAAAGTCGCCTGGGATAATCAGACTTATTTAGAATTAGAAGAAATGGACGATTTTATGGGTGTGGTTAGTTTTCCAGGTAAAGCTGCGAGTAAGCTCGCAATGATCTCAGAATCCAGTGTCCAATCTGGAGACAGCGCCACTTTTAATTTTCAGATTAAATCTCACTCCAAAGCAAAAACTGTTTATTTGAATTTAAAACCTGTTATTAACGGCACAAATTCTACCTCAGACGAATTAGTAATTCCTTTAAATATCGAGCAACCAGTCTACAAATATGAACTGGTGGAAATGCAAAAACCGGCTTCTCTAATTAAGGCTGGAACTAGTTTAAATGGTTCAATCAAGCTAAAAAATAACGGGAACGTTTCGTGGTCAAATTCTACAATCAGCCTAAAAAGTTACACTTTTGAAATAGAGGCCAAGTTACAGGAATCAGAAGTTCGCCCCGGCGAAACTGGAACATTCAGTTATTCATTCGACGCACCAGATTTTGCCGGTTACTACAAAGAAATTTTTTCTCCTCAAATGACTGGAGCAACCTGGATTTCCAAAGATGAATTAAGTTTTGATCTCACTGTTTACGAACGCGAATATCATGGCGAACTTCTCTCAAAAGATTCTTCTAAAGAATGGGAACAGGGCAAAAATTACACACTGTCAGTCAACATCCGCAATATTGGTATAAAAAGTTGGTCTGTAAATGACCTAAAAGCATCAGTAGTTAGACAAAAAGGTCTAAGCATGAAAAATCTAAAAATGGTTCCTGCAACTGTTCAGCCTGGCGAAACATCTACCATGAGTTTTACTGTAGCAATAGCCGCTGATCAGGAATTAAGTGAGAATGTTTTATTGGTGCGCCCTTTAATTAATGGCAAGCGCGTGACCACCAAACCTCTATACTTCCAGTACAAAATTACTGAGGCTAAATTACAAACCCAGCCTGACGAAGCACAAGATCAAATCAGAATTAAATTAGGCTTCACAGGTGAACCTGAAATCACTGCTAACGGTACTTTTGATGTTTATGCCGGTAATAATTTGCTAACTACTTTGAGTGCTGGCGACACTGTTGCCGTGAGCCGCGATGGCGATAAATACCGCTTGCAGGCCGAAGATTCTAATTTCCTTGAGTCAGACTTTCCACGTTTTATTCCAAAAACTAATGCCATTCTTAAAATCAAAAATTTTGAGCACCGTCCAAGTTGGAATCAAGATTTAAACGACAATGAATATCGCGGCAATTTGGAAGTTAGAACTGTCGAAGGCACGCTCATTGTAATCAATGAGCTATATCTAGAAGATTATCTAAAAGGTTTAGGCGAAGTTTCCAACAGCGAGCATACAGAAAAAATTAAAGCCATCATGGTTGCGGCTCGCAGTTATGCAGAATTCTACATTAAAATCGACGAAAAATTCCCGGGCAAACCATATAATCTCGATGACAATCCAGACGTTAGTCAAAAATATCTAGGTTACGGTTTAGAAAAACGCGCTCCAAACATCGCCGAAGCCATCGACGAAACCAAAGGTGAAGTTATCTACTATGAAGGAAAATTAGTGAAAACTCCTTACTTTAATTTGAGTGATGGAATGCGCACAAAGAGCGCAAAAGAAGTTTGGGGCTGGACCACCACGCCTTACTTAGTCAGCGTAGATGATTCAAGCTGTACCACAAGTAGTGGAACCTTTTCCGGTCACGGTGTAGGCTTAAGCGGTTGTGGCGCCAAAGGCATGGCCGAATCCGGCAAAACCTACCAGGAAATCTTAAAACACTATTACACCGGCATTACGATTGAGGATTTATATTAAAATATGATTTTAGCTATCAATACAGCTTCGTCTCAGACTGCAATTGCTTTGTTGGATTCTGTTCCAGGGAATGTAAATCTTATCGCTGAGCAAACTTGGCCATCTCAAAATCGTGAAGCCGAGACTTTGATGCCAAATATTAACGAATTATTGCAGAAAAATAATAAAACTTTTGCTGATATCAAAGAAGTTTACGTGGTCAAAGGCCCCGGCTCTTTTACGGGTCTACGTGTTGGAATCACCGTTGCAAATACCATCGCTTTCCTAAATAAATGCGATCTTTTTGGTATTAGTACTTTTGAATATTGGCATGTCAGTAACGGTTTACCGTTACTTGTGTTCGCCGGTTCCGGAGCGGTTTATTTGAATTTGGATTCTGGCGCTGAACCTAAAATCATCAATTGCTCAGACCTTTATGAAGAATTAAAAAAACTAAATATTAAAGAAGTTTTCGGCGATATTACTTCTGCCCAAAAAGAATTCTTAAAAGACATAAGATTTATAGAAACTAAAGAATCTTTCGGCGAAATAATGGCTAAAGCTATCTCAAAAAACTCTGCTAAATCAGTCAAAATCATCGAACCGGTTTACATCAAAGAACCCAGCATCACTCAAATTAAGAAGCCTTAACAAATCATCCCATGCTCTACATCGTTTCAACCCCAATCGGTAATCTGGAAGACATCACTCTCCGCGCCATCCGCACACTCAAGGAAGTCGATTATATAGCGGCTGAAGACACGCGCCACGCCCAGATTCTGCTTAAAAAATATGAAATAAATACGCCAGTTACCAGCTATCATTCTTACACCAATAACTCCAAACTTGAGCATATCGTTCAGCTCCTCAAAGACGGCAAAAATATCGCTCTCATCTCTGATGCTGGCACGCCTGGTATTTCTGATCCAGCCTACAGTCTGATTACCAGAGCTATCGCAGAAGACATCAAAATTTGTCCAATTCCAGGGCCATCTGCAGTTTTGTCTGCGCTTGTAATGTCGGGTAAGGCCATGCACCATTTCTTGTATCTTGGCTTCCTTCCATTAAAAAAAGGTCGTCAAACTTTGCTCAAAAAACTTGCCGACGAGGAGGAAACAATTGTAATTTACGAATCTCCGCATCGCATTCTAAGAACTCTAAATGATCTCCTAACTTATCTCGGTGATCGCGATATCGCCATTTGCCGTGAGATCACTAAAATTTATGAAGAAGCCTTACGCTGTAAAATCTCCGACGCCATTGCCCACTTTACAAAAACCAAACCAAGAGGGGAGTTTGTGCTGGTGATTTAAGTCAAACCGCCGAAAATCTAAGGCAAAACATCATCAACCCAGCTCGCGTCTCCAGCACTTCTCAAAACATCATCCACCGGTGGGTAGGAATCAATTCTACCAATCACACCCGCCGTCACCGTAGTTTGCAAAGTTAACTCCTTAAATTCACCAGGAAATTCTTCTGCTGCCGCCTCAGACAAACCAACAGTCAACAAAATAGTCACCGTCGGATGCGTCTGAAATTCATGTTCAGCATAAGCCTTATAAGGATCCTCCAAAGGGTTAATAATAAACTTCAAATTTTTGATAGTACTTTTAATCGGCGAAGTTGGAATAAACTGGCTTTGATTAACTTTAAAATCATCTTCTAAATCTGTGTTTTGTGGCAGACTGATGCCGTTTAACTCAAGGTAATCCTGCGCATCGCTACCCATATCCGTAATAAATTTATATTTAATAAACTCTGCAATTACCGCGGCATCATCCTCGCAGCTATAATCCTCAGTGCATTTAAAAACATCAACTATTCCATTCTGATCCAAGTCCTCGCCTTTCATTCTCACCATTGCCAAAGCATAGTCATCGCCAGACATTAATCGCCTGCCAATAATAGTTTTTTGCGTCCCTGCACTATCTATCAAATATAATTCACTCACAATATTTTTATTTAGTGGATCACATTTTCCAACTTCATTTCCAATCACGTCATCACAAAAAGCATCCGCATCATCAACATCGCCACTATATGGATTTTGACCAGTATTTAGATCACTTGAATGGCTGTAATATATCTCACAATCCAGACTCACATCTGCCGGATATGAACATTCTATACCCAAATCTTCGGGATTAGTTGCCGCACCATATTGGCTCTTGCCCGGGTCAAAAAACCTGCTCGCATAAACACCATAATTGATTCCATAATACTTAGGCTCATCGCCGTCCTGCACTACATTTATACTGTAATATTCTTCATAATCAACTGTGCCTGCCTGAATTTCATTTGTTAATTGTTGCAGAATTGTGCGCGCATCAGCGTATAAACTATTTGTAACCGAAGAAGTTTTTTCCAAGCGTACGATGTCCACCAAAACTCTACTAGACAACATAATCGCCAGCGTAAAAATACTGACTGCAATTAGAATCTCCACTAATGTAAAACCTTTTCTTATTTTCATTCTCTATAATTATAAATAACTGCTTCACGGCTTAATGTACGGGTTTTTGACCCATCCTCCCATTGAATATTTACCCTATAACTCGCTAGGTCATCAGTAACTTCTACAAAATAAATTTCTCTAAAATAACCAGACGCTTTAGCTCCGGAAATCGCTGTCGCGGACGCCGCCAAATATTTAATTTTTTCTACCTCGGCTGTATCAGGATCATCAACATTTGTTTCTTTTAAATACAGAGTATACGGCAGAATATTGTCCGACTCAGAAGTACTATCCAAATTTAGCCCACTGCCACCAACGGATTCTAACTTCCACCCTTCTACAGTTTGCACAATAAATCTTTCCTCACTAGCTACTTTAACAGAGCAAACATCATCACTATCATCATCCAATGACAGCCAGCAATTTTTATCCTTCGGGAATTTTAACCAGTTTGTATCGCGAATCATTTTTACACCTTCCAGGCCTTCTGTAGCCAAATTTTCGGCCACCAAATAATCACGCGAAACCAGAGTAGAAGAAACCGCATTTTGAATAATACTACCCAAAACCAAAACACCAGTTGTTAAAACTGAAATCGCAAGTAGGGCTTCAGTTAGGGCTAAACCGGCTGTGTTTTTAATTCTCGCAATCATTAGAACTTATTAAGCATTTGTATCGCAAACAGTTAAGTCATCATATTCTTCCGCCAGTCCAGAAATCTGAAAAATCACTATATATTTTTTGATTTTATTTTCGTTGCCAGTGACTTCCAGGCTGATGCATTTATCTTCTTTTAAGATCTCGTCATTGCTAACTAAGACATCTTTACGCATCGTCAAATTGCCGCTACCAGACTCATAAAAAAGTGCTATTGGCATCCCGATTGCGTCAGCCTTCATATCCAAAACTCTGAGATTAAAATCCTGGTCCGCACAATTGAAATTCTGATCAGTGTCACTACAATCAAATTCCTTTTCCCAAAGTGCCACGTCAAATTTAGTATCGCCTTCGGCGGTTTTAGCATCATATTCTAGAATTTTATCGCCGATATCCGCAAAGGCCACAACTTTTTTTGCGTCTATATATACACCGTAATATTTTGGCACTTCATCATTTGTCGATTTATTGGTAATTGCAAAAGAACGTGCAGTGCGAATTGCCGAAATAGTTTTTTTGTACTGACTCAAATAGTTAAAAGTGCTGGTAGAATTTAAATAGCTTGAGGCTGCAATAGTTCCCAAGATTGCGAGTAAGAAAACAACTAAAAGAATTTCAGGAAGTGTGAAGCCTTTAACATTTTTCATAATCTGATTATAATGTGCCTATAAAAAATTGCTAACAAAAATCTTTAGGACTCTTTTTGAGCATCTTTAATATGATTCATATCGAGTAAGTCTAAATCCAGGATTTCAATTCCGAATAATTGATTATCCTTTGTATAATCTATATTCACATTTTCATCTGCAGTTATTGTCGTTAAAGGATAATATTTTCCGTTTTTTGGCAGAAGGTATATGTATGCTGCGTTAGCTTCTTTATCAATTGTGATTTTCATAAATTTAGTCAATATTTTTAATGATTTTTTCAATTTCTTGTTTTAAATTTAGTGGAAAGAATATAGTTAATTTATGTTCTTCTCTTTCTTCCCAATTTTTACTAGCTTCTATCAAAATCTCTAAGTAAATTTCAAGATTCTTCACATCATCTTTCAAGGGTAGATCCGAATGTACAAGTACAATATCTTTATTATCGATCCAATTTAAATCATTAAAGAGATCCCAAAGTGCATCCCAGTTATGTCCGAAATAGTCAGGAAATTTCAAAGATTTCTCTAATATATCGAATAATTTTTCTTTATTCCCTATGTCTTTTGGAACGATTCCTATAACTGAATTTTTAATTTGATAATCATGAATATTTTCTACAAATTTTAGGAATGTGATATCTAATTTCTTATTATTCATTTTTAACATATTTAGCTTCTTGGCCAAGGCTTTTTAATATAATTCTCTATTTCCGTTTGAGTTTCAAATTTAATTACCGATTTCTCTTTTAGAAAAGGATCTTGCTCATCGAATAGAATAAGTTCATGGTTTTTACAAAAATTAAAAAGATTTTTTGATAATTTTTCAAGATTTACAAGTTTGCTGTCAATTTTTTTATAGCCTTTATAAAAGTTCAATGCATCAAGAACTTTTTCTCCTTTTTCAACGACAAAACTGCCCAAAATAAAAAAATCATTGTATCCATAAGCAAAATCATTTTTCTCTACTTCATCTGGGGTAATTTCAAATCTCACTTCATCATATGGCAAAAGTATTTTATTGAATACTGATTCAGCTTCATTAAAGTTAATTTTTTTGTCTATTAGCTCGAATTTAAAAACAGGAGATTTAATATGTCCTTTTTTAGCTTTTTGATCAAAAGAATTAATATATTTATATATCGATCTCAAATTCTCAATTGGTAAGAAGGATGGTATATTGAGCATTTCTTCAGTAAAATAAAAAATTCTTTTAATCATAATATTTATTTAATTTTAACTTTTAATTTAGAAAAAACTTTACCTTTACTTTGTTTTACTAATTTTTTAGCCATTTTATCTGCCCATTTGGTTCCTGTACGTTCTATAATGACCGGTTTGACCTTAGAGTTTTTAACAGCGCTAAACGATCTATTATTTACTACTACATTTCTATTCCCAACACGAGAATAATTTATTGGTACCTCTTTAGGAGACATTTTTCCACTTTTGAGATTTCCAATAACCTCTTTTACACTTTTACCAGCTAAAGTTCCATCTTTTGAGAACTTTAGACTGACACTGGGTTGCATCATATGTAACTCTTTTATTTCTCCGGCTTTTGCTGTATTGGTTGTTCTGCTAAGCCCCGCCCTCCCCTTTAATAGTGAGGCTACGATAGCCCAATTAACACTTGTCTCTATCATGGACTTAACGTCTATTCCATAATCACCTAAATCCAGTTGTATGGAATTTCCAGATTCATCTATAGGCCCAGAAGATGAATTCGCAGAGGGAGTATAATTCGATCCTAAAACACAATCCCCACTACAACCGTTATCAAAACTATAGTCCGTTGGGTTAAATAGAGAAAATGTCTCCCCAGTTGGATCAATATACTTCAGCGGATTATTCCTTACATAACTGTACTTATTCAAGCTCTGTGGGTCGTTTAGATCGCCTTCCCAAGGGTCCTGGCTGATAAAACGACCAAGCTGAGGGTTGTAGTAGCGGGCGCTGTAATAATATAAGCCAGTATCGGCATCTAATTCTTTACCAGTAAATTTATAATTATTCTTATAGCTGGTAGTTGTATTATCAACACGGATCTCGCCAAAAGGATAATAATCAACAGCTTCGATTACTGTGCCGTTTTCGTCAGTTTCTAGGTTGGCTCCACCAAGATGGTCGCCGTGGTGGTAAATGGTTTTTGTAACAAGAGTGCCGGGTGTTGGCTGAGGGGTGGTTGGTAGTGGTGTTGGAATTGGTGCGGGTACAGTGGCAGGACTAATGGATTTTATATTATCAAGCTTACCCATGCCCCAGAACTCGACTAAGGTAATTTTATTAATCGTAGTTCCTGATACAACTTTTGAGAAATCTGCCTGTAGATCACGTGTAACTTTTTGCCATGTACCATTCTTTAAATTTTTATCTAAAAGAACATACACTTTAGGGCTTGTTGGACTATTGAAATTGGTATTATCTAATGTGCTGTATACTAAATATCTTTCCCCCTGATTAGTATCAAAAGTTAATCTTATAGTCATATTACCTGTAAAATTCATTTCCCAGCTAAAGATTTTCCCAATAACATCATCCCAGTTTTTACCATCTTCTTTTGTAAATTTAAAATTTGGATTGGAGGTAGAATAAGTTCCGCCTAAGTTAATTACTTTACTTTGTTTCGTTTGATCATAAATATTTGTAACTTTCCCAATAGTACTACTCGGCTTCCATCCTAAGACATCTCCATCCTCGGCATCTTCATACACCGTTTCAACTTGTGTAGGAGCAGGAGTAGGTGTTGGAGCAGGAGCTGGAGCTGCCACTGCTGGACCAGTTTCAATACTGGCTATTTGAAGATCGCCTGCATAAATATGCCTACTAACTTTGTCATTTCTTAATTCATAAAATTTATTTACGTAAATAGCCCAGTATGTGTTATCAGCCTTTTTAACTCTTTCATCAGTATGGTCATATGTATATTTAATTGTTTTACCTCCACCTGCAGATTCAATTAGGCGGTCTTTGTAATCCCATTTTAAAGTTTGTTTACCATCACTTGTTAAATTACCATTTTTATCATATACAAAGTTTGTTGTACCAATTGTTGTGACTGCATGAGGAGTAGCATAAGAAGTCCCACCGTTCCCGGCGTAGCTATAAGCGCCTTGGCCGGTTTTAGAGGTAATATTACCAAGCGAATTATATTGAAAATTCTGAGTGAATTTTTGATTATTACTCGTTGCAGTGATAATGGCAGATTTGAGTCGATAAAGATTATCGTAGCCAAATTCAGCTAATTTTGCAGTTTGGCCTGGAGAAACATCTATTAATTTTGTGATATCTCCAACTTTGTCATAGGTATAAGTTAAAGACTGAAGTTGCACTGGCGTTGTGCCTGTTTTATTAAGAGTCGTGATTTTATCTGTTAACCTATAAAACTTACTCGCATCAAATTTATTTGTCGTGACTGTGTTATTTGCTAACTCAATTTTTTCTATTTCTTGAGTCGGAGAATAGATAATATTTTTTACAATATCTTTGTTAGCGTGTTTAACTGATTTTAGTTTTGCAGCAGTGTTGTAAGTGTAATTAGTTGTATTATTATCAGGATAGAATATGCTCAGTGGATTACTTAAAAAATCATAGGTAAATTGTGTTTTATATTCTTTACCATCGATTTGTCGGCTTTCAATGGCTATATCACCAAGTGGATTATAAATATATTTTGTCGTAGTATTTCCATGAACAGCGGAGCATAAAAGCCCTAAACCCCATGCACAGTTGTCATAGGTATAAAGAGTTTCGACACCAGCCTGTCCGGTAAAATCTTCTGTAATTACTCTATTTAATTTATCGTAACTATAATTTGTTGTTTGACCGTTTGCATCAACTTCAGATTTTAAATTGTTAGCATCATCGTATGAAAATGAATATTTGCCATAGGTTGTATCACTGGTAGCATGTAAGTCTTGAGCACTAAGTTTTCTACCTAAACCATCATATGAAAAATATTGGATGTTACTTAAAGAATCAGTAAGCTTAGTGATATTACCTAAACCATTATATTGATATTCAGTTTTGTAACTATTTCCTTCGTTATATTCTAAAACTTTAACTAAATTACCGTAAGCATCAGCAAAGAAATCTTTAGTATTATTTTCAGCATCTTTGATTGTTGTTTTCCAGTCATCATAAGTGTAAGAAGTAGATCCAAGAATATTCTGTATTAAAGTTGCCCTACCTAGGGCATCATAAGAATATTTAATATATAAATTATCATTACTTGTAGCTGAAGTTTTAGTTTCGCCATCTGAAGTATACGGCAGGGATTCTTTTTCTATCTGGCCTGATCCGTTATATTTAAAATCTTTTACAGAGTAAACATTAGGATCTTCTATTAAATTCCTGGATTGAATCATTCTACCGAGTCCATCAAAATACAGTGTATTTATTGGACCTTTCACTCCATCAACTTTTGAAACTTTTTTGATGGAAACTGGCGCAGTATCTGTATAAGAATATGAGCTATAGCTAACTAAATTTATTGGATTAACTGGATTTGGTATTTTTATTTCTTTTATTCTGTCCAAACCATCGTAAGTATTCTCAAATTTATTACCATTTAAATCTTGATACTGTTTTACTTGTCCAGAGGTATAATCATAAGTGAAATTCTCTGATTGGTTTAAAGCGTTTGTGATTTTAGCAGGATAAAGGTTTGAGCTGTCATATGTGTAAGAAGTTGTGTTTCCCAGACCATCAGACTCTTGTGTTAATAGGCCAAAACTATTGTAAGTTTTATTTATATTTGTGTATTTACTACCCGATTGCCAGAAACTTTGCTGAGTGAGATTACCTTTTGTAGCAGAATAAAGAGAAAGGCCATCGTAGATATTTTTCGTTTCCTTTATTGTTACGGAATTTTGGTCTTTGACCGTTTCTAAAGCAGGAAGAGTCAGTATTTTTTTAGAATCCTGAGCATAGGCAATACTAGTTGTAAATTTATCTGAGCCAATATCGCCAGTTATTTCTCCTAGTGTAGAGGCACTGATTTCGCCTAATGAAGTCGATTGAGTTAAGTTACCAAAAGTATCGTAAATATATTGCTCCGCATTGCTCTTGTAGCCTGTGTTGCCATCGTAAATTGAATTCACAACTTGGGATAACTGAACTAAATTACAGTCAGTTCCTAAAGTCACATTTCCCCAGCGTTGAAAGTTTTTATAAAAGAGTTTGTTGGTTTTGTCATATTTTTCACTCAAATAGACTTGGCCTATTTTGCCAGGTAGATCGAGAGTTTCCCCCACGGCAGTATCATTTGTGTCACCTTGGTGGTAATAGATTTTATTTACTCCGAGATCGTCCTTGATCGTTATGTCATGAAACCCAGAAAACTTTCTGTCTAAAGGGTTTTTATAATAGTATTTCCCTCCAGCGTATTCGTAAGATGTTGTAATTGCTGAATTTACATTATCATTTAAAGTTATCTCGGAAATGAGGAAGAGCTTGAAAGGTAATTTAGAATTTTTACCTTTATTGGTGCCTTTGTCATAATGCGTTGATTGATATTTAACTTTAAAATTTCCGCCGGTATTTTTAGTATAAGAACTTAAAAGATCTGGATTATCATTTACCTCGTTAGGGGTAGTATCGTCTAAAGTATAGATAATATTTTTTCCCAAATAATCGTTTCTATATAAAAAATCGATTAAACCATCTCCATTAAAATCTGCTACTCTAAGCCCGTGATCTATGTTTGCATAATTAGATGTAAAAGGTTGTGGAACCACATACTGTTTATTTATCAACCACTCAGTTCCATTATTTATATATACTTCGTTGTAAGTCGTGTTAGATGAAGGATAGTAATATATGTCAATTAAGCCATCCCCATTCACGTCCTCCAAACTTGATCCAGTGGCTATTGCCCCATTTGCATCAAAAGCATCATTAGGATCGTCCTCCGCAAAGGGTCTGGGAATATTAAAAGCGCTACTTTTGTACCAAGTTGTTCCATTATTTATATAAGTTGCTCTACTATCATAGTCATAATTATAGAAATGCAAGATATCAACAAGTCCATCGTTATTAACATCTGCCACAACCGTTCCAGGATATCTTAGATCTATGGGTATAGTGTTGTAACCAAGATCCCACCCGGTATTATCTCCCCTGTTCAATAAAACATGATTATAGTAAAGGTAGTTGTTATCTGGCAGTATGCTGCTGCTTAATATATCCGTCAGATTGTCGCCATCAACATCTGCAAGCATTACTCCATTATCTTCGCCGGTTTCTTTGGTCACAAAGGTAAGTTTTGCCGGAAAAAGAAATTTAGAGTCTAAAGTCCAACCAGTACCATCTCCTTTGTTGATATACACACCTTGTGTTACTACATATCCATTTTTATCGCCTATAGCCTGAATTAGGTCAATCAATCCATCACCATTAACATCCGCAGTACGAACACCCAAGTCTAAATCATTTTTATCAGTGAAATAAAGTGGGAAAATAATTTTTGTATCCAAGTTCCAGCCAGTCCCGTCTCCCTTATTAATATAAACTTTTTTATCAGATCCTTCTTTTGCATAAACTATATCTGGCAAAGTATCTCCGTTTACATCAAATATTTGCGTAGCAAGATAGTCTTTAGAGCCACTTCCCAAGTTAATAGGTATCAGATTTAAATTTTCCGATAATGTCTTCCAATTCCCGTCATTTTTTTGGTATTCAAATTTTTCAGTAGGCTTAGTTACTACAACCCCATTAGTATCGCTTCCGGATTCGGTAATTCCAGATAGAAGAGGTTTTGCTAAATTATCTCCAATAGAATAAGCAAAATTATATTTTTTGTATGAAGAATCTAATGAGTTGGTAATCTTGAGTTCCGAAATCAAGTAATTACACATCACAGCAAAGCCAGTGCTGTATGTGGTTATATGATCATCTCTATATTTAGTAGAAAATGTCATGGTAAAAATTCCATCGTTAGAGCCGTTCCCAGTGTATTTAATTTTATTAGGATAAAGCTGCTCTATATCTTTAAAGTATTCATATTTAATAAAGTTATCATTCGTATCCCTAACTTCTTCGAGCATCCATTTATAAATTTGATTTCCGCCATAGGTCGAACCTATTTGCTTAGATTTATCGTTGATCCCAAATTTGTAAATAGTACCATCTTTATCAGTTACTTCCCAAAAATCTCCAGTTTTATATTCATATTTAAGCATACTACCGTCATCAATTTTTGCTCCGTATTGACCATGTTTTGAATCAGTTAAACTGATATCTTTTAGTTCTCCACTCAAAGAAGATGAAAAATAATTTTTAAAATACATTTTATTTACTCCATCTTTATTAACACGCTCAATGTAAGGGATATTTAATGACCATCCGTAACCAAAAATGCCATCATCTCTGGTATTTTGACTATTATAGCTAAGCCTTAAGTCTGGCTGCAGACCATCTCTACCAGGTGGCACTACAAGAGGATATTCAAGAGTAAGCGCCCCAGAAACATTGTCAGCTTTTAGTTGGATATTTTCACCTTTTGTTTCTGTTGTACCAATTTTTTGGCTTACACTATTAAATTGCTGATTTTTTGTCTCAGGAAGTTTTTCTAATATATTTTCATCTGAGTCGATAGGCTTAACCGTGTCCAAAGTATCTACTGGCAAATCCCCATCCGGCTGAATATCCAGATCAGAATTCTCAGGTGGAAGAATGTTCCTTGAAGGTAATTCAAGAGTTTCTTGATTAGTTTGGCTTGGATCTATTGGACTAGCGGGCAAAATTGAGGAATCTCTAGTGAGAATAGGAGCACTGTCGGCGGGAGAGTTCGATGTAGTGGTGGCATTTGCAGCCGGCTCTGCAGCAAAAACATTTCCAATGGAAGAGAATAAAATCAGGAAAGTTAAACAACTAACCAGTGTTTTTTTTATCATGCTGTGATTTTAGAAAGCCTAGGAGGCACTGTACTACCCAAATATATATTCTGGCAATAAGATTTGAAAATTTGGCGATTAAGGCTAATTTAAAGATTTACTATAAGTAGACTTTTAATTATTATACGGATAGCATATTCCAATTTAATGAAACAAAATTTGCAAAATTCTCGTCCTAAGAATTCTGGTTTCATTGCCATTATTGCTCTTGGCGTTTTGGGTTTATTGTCAATTTTTGGCTTAATAGTCTACGGAATCGTCGTCGACACTTATTCTGGTGTCAGATCCAGCAATAATTATTATGCTGCCAGAGATTTATCCGACTCCGTTATCGAAAATTTATTATTCAAACTAAATTCCCACGAACCCGGCTGGAACTTTGATGTGGAATGCAACTACACCGGCGGTAGAGGGACCACTGCAAATGGAGCTGGTACAAACGGTGAAAATCCCACCAGTTCCACCGATACTCAAGCCTGCACCGACATGGGCCTAGACGCCTTAGCCGGCAACAAAGAAGTAAAAGTTGTAGTAGAAGTTAAAGGCAGACCGGATGATGATGAAACGTTACTTAGTGAAAAATGCAAAACAAGTACAGGAAACTTTAATAGCTCTTGTTATGTGATTCCTTTTGCTGGCACCGGCACGGCCGCAAAAAAATGCACAGCCTATGAGCCCTTTGCTGACAACGACAAATATGTAAATTCCAATTTGATTGGTGGAATTAATGACTTAGATCACGCCGATTATGCTTGCAACTGGAATAAACTCACCTTTGGCAGCAGTTTAACTGATAGGGTAGCGATCCCTTTATTTTACGAAGATGAAAACGAGGAAGTAGTAAATCCCTTTAAAGACGGTGATGGTGAAAATTTTATTTTAAGAATTAGAACTCCCTGTATAGATGGCAGCGAAGTTTGCGACGCTACTGAAAGGTATAAATTAGATGATACAGAAGACGGCAACGACATCGTCGTTCAATGGCAGCTCAACGGAGAATGTGAAGGTGAAGGACCTTGTGGGTTGGTAGCTTATGTAGATGAGGATTTCTATTCAGCAATAGATGAAATTATACTAAATACATTTCTTTTAAACCCTTCAAGGCAATTTATTATTTTATCTAATGGTGATAGTGGTTTTGATATAAATTCAAATGATGAAGCCTATCTCTTTCCATACCTTTCTTACCAATCTAAATTAGAACTAATGGATAAACCAATTTTTACCCTTTTCCTAAGCGATAAACTAATCGATGAAGGTGGTAAAAATATCCCATATCTTGAATATCAAATATTAACAGATTTACCTATTGGAGGATCTCAAACCATGCTTAAGGCCACAGCTCTTATAGATGGTAATGCCTTTATTAAGACTCTTTGGAAAGAAGAGCAAAAACCGCTTATTGACTTTGCAATACAGAATTAGCTTGACTTTTGGGGGCTATCATGGCTTATAATATAACATCTTAATAAAATTTATGAGCAAACCAATATCTGAGTCAGCTTCACGAGGTATAGATAATGGGGGAAGGGTTGAAGGTAAAAAAGAATCTGCATTAGAGGTTTTTAGTAGAGCAGGTCGATTTGTGAGTAAATTAGCCACGGGTGCCTGGACTAGAAAAATTGGTACAGCCGCTTTATTAGTTGCGGGTGGTTGTAATCTTGAAGATCCTAACTATAAAGTGCAGGAACCTCCAAAAGCTCGCCCAGCCAGCGTTGCTACGCAGCAAGGTGCTTTAAATGTAGAGAGCTTTGCCAACCTTGGCCCTGAAGCAAGAATGGCTTGGATGGAAAAAATGGAGGATGGTTCTAGTATTGAACCGATAAACTTAAATGAATGTCCTCACGAAGGGAAAAATTATAAAATTTTTGGAGCAGATAACAAGTTCGGACTCTTTTATACTCAAGAAGGTGGAACTGCTGAAGAACTTTTATCAGCTGATCCTACATTAGCAGCTTCAGTTAAAAAAGTTCCAATACCGGATGATGTCTATTCATCAGGAATTTTATTTAAAGATGAAACTGGTCAATCTAAACTTATCGTTGCCGAACAATCAGGCTCAACCCTTGTAACAGATGTAGAGGTAGATCAAAATGGAGGAATTTTATATACAGGTGAATTAGAATTGTATCTACAATCTAATGGAGCTCCTGTATCCGGTCAGGGACTACGTTATGCTCCTGATATCGACGGTAATCCAAGGATGTTTTACAATGTATTGCAAAAATCATACCTTCTAGATCTTCAAACTGGTATAGCCACTGAAACTGGCCTTGATGCTGAACATATGCCAACTTGTGGCAATCCTTTCATCACTCCCGACGGTCTAGCAGTTGCTTCTTTAGGTTCTGTGGTTGCAGGTAAGGTTCAATGTAAAGTTGCCGTTGGAGAGGGACTTGAAGGCTTAGCCAACGATCCTATTATGATATCTGGTATAGTTGGTAGTGTTACTGATGCTACGATTATTAAGGGTGAAAAGGGAGAAGATATTGTAACTTTTGGTAGAGAAATAGGTGGTGTAAAAAGCGTCCACGGTAGAGAGATTCTTCCAGATGAACCAACTGACGGTACAGATGCAACAGACGCAACCGATGCAACGGAAGGCACTGACACAACAGATGGAACTGCAACTGACGGAACGACTGGTACTGACACTACTGATGGAACAGACGCAACGGACGGAACAACTACTGGGATAGATGTAACTGATGGCACAGAAGGAACCGACTCTACTGATGCTGCAGCTGGAACTGATACAACCGACGCAACAGATGGAACTGCAACAGACGGTACAACTGGCACTGACACTACTGATACAACTGATGTTACGGATAGTACTGATTCTACTGATGGCACAGCGGGTACAGATACAACAGACGCAACCGATGCTACGGAAGGCATTGACACAACAGATAGTACGGACGGTACAGCGGGTACGGATACGACAGACAGTACCGATAGTACGGACGGAACTACTGGCACCGATACCACGGATTCAACCGACAATACAGATAGCACGGACGGAACAGGTGGCACAGATACAACAGACGCAACCGATGGTACCGACAGCACTGACGGTACAGTTGAACCATCTTGTGAAGTTGATGAAAATGGAGATTTCACAGTCAAGGTTGGTGGTAAAGAAGTTAAAGTTTGTAAGGGAGTAATTCTTCCAGAAAATGATGTTGGACAAAAAAGATTTGAAGTTGAATTGGAAGGTACCGAAGAATATGAAATTTTGATAAAAGCTTTGACCGATAAAGACGGCCAAAATAGCGATATAATCGTTAATGCTCAGCTTAAACCGGGCAAAAAAGTTCTATTAACTTGTGATCAATTCCCAGATGTTTCAATGGTTTGTGAATATTCTGATCCAATGGCTTTAGAATCAACTACGGTAGACAAAAATGGTCATAAGCTTGAATGGAAATGGCTTGGTGGAGCGCACACTGGTAGTTCAGCAAGTTTAACTGAAACGACACAAGTTGATGCCGATACTCTAGAAATAGTTGGATACCTAAAGAAAAATGAAACTGAATATCTTCTATTAAATAAATTACAAGGATCTGAAAGAGGAGATTCATTCGAAACTATTACAATTAAAATTGATAAGAATAGTGCCGGTAAAAGAATCAGATTCAGTACTATAGATGGTGAATGGACGGATCTAGAAGAAATTCCAACGGATGGAACTGATGCAACCGACAGTACTGATAATACAGATACTACGGACATTAGCGATAGCACTGATGCAACAGATCAAGAAATCCCAACAGTTAACAACGGCGGAGGTGAATCATGTGATATTGGGAATGAAGGTGATCCAGCTATTCTAGCTTTGATTTTGGCAGCAATTGCGGCACTTAATAGAAGAAGACGAGTTTAATTGATGAGATTATAAAAAACCAAAAAAATAGATAGTCTCTATGGACTATCTGCTTTTGATATCTCAAACAAAAACTTCAATACTCTATTAGTTCATTGGAGGTATTTCTTCCAGTTCACCTTCAAAATTTCCATTACCGCTCACATCAAACTTTATTTCCTTACCAGTATCATCCATAACGTAAACAGCCTCAACAGGAGGCTTATTCTGATTATTAAATTCGACTTCCAAAACATTGCCCAACCCTTCCTGTATAGTTACAACCTGCTCATCAATAAAATCATTATTTTTTCCTATAAACTGAAGTGTCATATTCTTACCTGGCACTAAATTAGCAGTATGTAGACGGACCTTATTATTTTCAACCTTTTCTACTAGGCTAACATCACCAAATTCCAAAAATGTCCTCTTAGTCTCAGCAGAAACATCTCCAGCTGTATCATGGCTTCCACTATCTGCTGAAGAACAAGCCGCAATTAAAGCAGACATAATGGCAGCCCACTTACTAGGTCTATTGGCAATACCATCAACACTTCGATCCAATTGGTGGTCTGTCTCTAAACCAGCTTCAATATCATTTTTGAAGCCTTCTACTCGAGGTAAACCTGGTTGATTTTCACTATTTGTGCCCATATTCATAAATTTATCTACAACAAAACTATACCTTTTAGAGATAGAAGGCAAGGGAATTTATACCCGATTTAAGATGGTAAGCTGGTATGTTGACTAATTTAAATAAAGTGATACAATGAAAGACTATAACCATTGACCTTCTTAGAAAGAATAAGTAAACTGCACGAAGTTAATTTTTCAATAAAATATGGCTAATCCAGAAATCGAGCTAGAAGACGTACAGGCAGTACCAACAGCTTCACCAACCCTTACTGATACTGTTGATAGTACCAATAGTGCTGCAAACAGGATTTGCCAGGATGTGCCGCTTGCAACAATAAAAGGAGACATAGGTAAAGCAGTAAGCGCTTCACAGGGTGATTGTGAGAAAAGCCTACCAATCCAAGTAAACGCAGACTGTCCAGCAGAAGAAACAACTTTAACTTCTAATGTTGAACTTCATGGCCAGGATGCGACACTACTATTCTACCCTGATGGAAAAATAGATGTAAAAGAGGGGAAAGCTGCTATAAAAGGCAAAGGTGAACCTTGTATTGATCAATTACCTGGTTCTTTAACTGCTCTAGGTGTGCATATAGATGCGGAAAAAGAAGATGGTAATGTTAATGTAAGATTTAATATTGAAGAACAAGCAGATGGAGCTAAATTTATCAGAGTATATGTTTTTGAAGGTAGAGCAAAAATTACACCACAGGATGGTGTAACAAGAGAATTATCTGTAAACGAACAAATACTCATTTCTCAAGATGGCACTATAATTCAAGCACCTAGTTCCAAAGAACAGTTAGAGGGTGCAGGTGCTATAGATTCAGAAAATATTGTGGAATCTGAGCAAGTTTATGGCGATGTAGTAGGAGCTCTTAATAGTACTGTTGGACAACGAGACGGAGGTTGCGAAACAGTAAAAACAAGTCCAGCAAATATTCCAGGTAGTCTTGTACTTGGAGCTGCAATTCTAGGAGCAGTTGTAATTAAAAAAATACAAAGTGTTGTTCAAAGATAAATAGGCCATTGGCCACTTATCGATTTATCCTTTTAGGAATCCCTTTAGGCATTTCTGGCAAAGGTCTCCATTTTGTAACCTCGCAGTCTCTAATATCATTATTCAAAAGGTTTATAATTTTGATAGAACCTACGATATCTTGTACCACAAAGCTTAAATCTAATGAATCAGGGTCATCATGGCTCAGAACTCTCATTTCTTCATGAAGAATTTTCCCTTCCGTATCCTCCCATATCACTTCAACTGGGTTGTGCTCCTTATAGTCATGAGAAAGATCAAATTGAGTTCGGCTCAATCTAATCATTGTTAAATCATTGCTTTCTGGTCCAATATGTGAACAAAACTCTTCATCTCCCCGAGGCTGCGGATTCGAGCACGCCGCCACCAAAGCCGCGATCAAAGATGCAATTCGGCCAGGCATTCTAAAGCCATTTGACCTGGTTTCCAAATGGGTTGGTTGATCTAAAACCGGTAAAACATCTGATTTTCCGCCTTCTGCTGACATATTAACTTTTTAAAAAACCTCTATAAAGTAGCTCATTCCAGCCAAAAGACAATAGCTAAAACCACTGAAAAATGCTATAATATAATGATATTTTCTTTGTATTAAGCCGTTTTATAAGTAAATGCAATCCAAAAAGATTCTACAAAATAGGGCAGTGAGCGGAGTGATTATTGGCAGTTTGCTGACGATTCTTTTGAGCATGATGGTTTTTACAAACTCTTTTAAGAATTTACATCATTCATTTTCAGATACTCTTTACACTTACAACAACGCAAGCGATCAGATCATCATTATCGGAGTAGACGATAAAAGTACTCAATCGCCCCCAGAAGGCCTCGGTCGTTACAGCCAATGGACCAGAAATAATTTTACTGAATTACTCAAAGTCCTAGAGACCGAAAATCCAAAAGTAATTTCTTTAGATTTCATTTTTCACACCACAACCGAAACCCTCCAGCACAACCAGATTTATCAATTCTCAAGCTCAATTCCACCAACTGCATCCAGCAAAGAAAAACTCCAACTTTACGAAGATTTTTTTAAGAAAAATAAAAGCTCTCTCGACGATCCAACAGACAACGCATTTGGCATGCAACTCAAGAAATTCGACAATGTCATAATGGCGGCTAGCATCAATGGCAACGATGGTGAGCTTATCAAACCGCTCTATAAATTCTCCCTAACAACCAAGCTTGGTGTAATAAATACCTTTCTGGATGAATCCGGAATTCTCCGCTACAGCACTCCATTCTTTACGATCGCAGACAAGACTTTCGACGACTTTGCCGTAGCTACAGCCAGACAATATCTCGGCACAGACAAAGCGGATCAGTTGTCCAAAATTCCAATCGACGACAATGACCAAATGATGGTCAATTATTTCGGCGATCCATATTCTTACAAAATGATTTCTTTCGTAGACATCTTATATGGCAACTATGAAAAAGGCTCTCTAAAAGACAAAATCCTCTTAATAGGTCCAACTTCTTCCAAAGAAATTCACGACGAACATTACACTCCTCGCGATAACACAACTCCAATGCCCGGTGTGGAATTTAGAGCTAACGAAATTCAGACAATTCTAGACGGCAAATTCCTAACTGAGCAAAGTAATATTAGCCAAATTCTTACGCTACTTTTTATTCTCACAGCTCTAACAATCGCCTTCAATTATCTCAATATTATTTGGTCAACCATGACTGCAATCGCAGCAATTTTCCTCTACCTCGGCTCCGCACATTTATTCTACCGTGGTGGTTTGATCATCAATATGGTATATCCATTTATTGGCATCGTATCAAGCTATTTTGCCTCTTGGGTATACAAATATTTTATCGCCGATCGCAAGAAACGTGAGCTAAAAAACGCCTTCGGCCACTACGTGAGCAACGACCTTGTGGAAGAAATCAGTAAAAATCCCGAGATGGTAAAATTGGGTGGAGAAAGGCGCGTCGTGACAGTTTTCTTTTCTGATATTAAGGACTCAACTGCCTATTCCGAAAAAACTTCTATTGAGAATTGGGTCAGCCAGATCAACGAATATTTCACAGTGATGGAAACAGTTTTAAAGAAGTTTGGCGGCACTCTCGACAAGTATGAAGGTGATGCGATGATGGGTTTTTGGAATGCGCCTATTGCTCAAGCTGATCACGTTTTACGCGCCTATATGGCTGCAATTACAATGAAGCAATCTCTTGTAGAATTACACAAAAAATGGACTACGCAAAATCGTCCTTTGATAGAATTTAGAATCGGAATCAACACTGGTGAAGCCCTCGTCGGTAACTTTGGATCCGCTACTCGTTTTGATTATACGGTGATGGGGGACACGGTAAACACGGCTTCCAGACTCGAAAGCGCCGCCAACAAAGCCTATGGCACCAAGTTGATGGTTGCAAATTTTAACGGACATTTAAGTGATTTAGATTTGGCAAAAGTTATTTTACGAGAAGTCGACACGGTGTATCTCCCAGGCAAAAAAGAACCAGTTACTTTATTCGAATTATTAGGTTTAACCAGCCAGCTTACAGAAGAAATCAAAAACCTGGTGAATATTTACGCCGCCGGTTTAAATTCTTACAAAAGCAAAAATTACGCAGCAGCCTTAGCAGAATTTACTAAACTCCCAAGCGACAGCCCATCGCAAATCATGGCTGACAGATGCAGTAAATTAGCAAAAGGCGAAATCATTGCAGAATTAGATGATAAATTAGTATTTAGAATTGCCAACAAATAAAAAGTATATAATAATACAAACGTCGACCTCGGTAAGTGTACGAGTACCAAAAAAGAAGTCCCCTTTAACTAGGAGACTTCTTTTGCTAATACTGGTGGAGCCCCGGGGAGTCGAACCCCGCTTATCTGAGTGTCGACCTCGATAAGGTAACCGTACCGGCCCCAACTTATTAGCAAATATATTAATATCAAATAGACATTAAATAATTATTAAATTTTCTTAAAAAATTCTTAAAATTTTTCTAAAATCTCTCAGTTAAGTAACATTGAAAAACTAGTATTTAGAATTGCAAACAAATAGCTCTATCTTTGTAAATCTATCTTTGGAAATCATAAACACTGCCAAGTTTTAAAATTTGGCTTAGTTCATCCAGGGCTGTACGAGATTCTACTAACAAATTTGGATCTCTTAAATCTCCAGGCATTAATCTATCACGGTAATTTCTATTACCCCACTCGGTTAGCTCGCCATATAATGCATCATCCAAATATACTCTAGCCCCATCATTAATGCTGCTTATCTCATTTTGTGACAAAACCACTCTAAGTCTCAAGCAAGCTGGACCACCGCCATTTTGCATGCTCTGTTTAACGTCGGCAACTTGATAGCCGCTGATTGGATTACACTGGTCATTTACGGTCCTCTCTAAAAATCGGCGTGCATTCTCATTTTTTATCGTCTCCTCTGGCACAATTATGACCATGCTGCCATCTGGTTTTGACACAATTTGAGAATTGAAAACATAACTTTTTACCGCATCCTCAAAAGGCAATTCATCAGCCTCTGCAATCACTAAAGATAGATCGGCGCCAAGCGCAGTCCTAACGTCCTCAATAACTCTATTGGTATTTACATAAGCTAAACGATGCAGTAGCCAGACATTCAAATTATTAATTGCGATTACGTCATTATGAAAAACACCGGCATCAATTGCGTCAGGATTTTGTTGTGCAAAAAGTACTTTATCTGGTCTAAGCCCATTTAATCTGGCAACAGCTTCTGAGGCTTGCAAAGATTGTCTGGCAGGAAATTGACTTGGTTTTGCTGCAGAAGGATTAGCTGCATCATGTCCATAAACAAAAAGATGTACACCAGCATCACCATGTTTACTTGCAAAGCGCATATGATTGGCAGCCCCTTCATCGCCCAAAGATGGATGTCTTATTAGTGGTTGATTTACGCGTGCAATTCTATCAGCAAAAATTCTAGTTAAAATCCTGGTTGTGATTGGACTTTCAATTGTTCTGTGAAGCTTTTCACCCAAAGATGCTGGAGTGATTCCAAGTAATCCATCAACCGTATCCACACTTGGGGCAACAGTAGCGGCATTTGCTGCCCACATTGATGAAGCACTTGAAAAACGAGCCACCAAACTTGGGTCTTTTGTGTAAGCCGCTTCAAGAATTTCAGCATCTGATCCTCTAAAACCAAGATTATATAATGCAGGAATATTTGGTCGTTCATGTGGAGGCAAAACAAATTGTGGTACACCCATATCCCTCACATCTCTTGCTTTCCCTAAGGCTTGTGCCAATGCTTGCCGGGGATTTGATGGCCCACCTTTATTTAATGTAGACGCAACATTACCAGTAGATAAACCCGCATAGTTATGAGTTGGCCCAATCATCCCATCAAAATTTGCTTCCTGATATTTTTGGCTATCGATTTCCGTCATTTTATTCTTGTGAAATTAATAAAAATACCTGTTCTCCAACCTTTACACTTTCATGCGGAAAAATTAATACTTGCCCCTTTTTTGCCCTATATTGTGTTTTTCCATCTGTCGCAATTAATTGGTCTTCTTGCAAAGTCATAAAATCAGCTACACGATCTAATGCAAATCTAAAATCCGGTGACGATTTTAAGATTTGTTGGTCAACCCTCCAAGTTTTATGGTCCACACTACCACTTGGTCCTGGAATGATTAGATCATTAGATAAAACCGTTTTTAATCCAAGAGATATTTTTGCAACCATGGCTGCAGATAACGGTGTTCCAATTTGACCTAGTTCAATTGTTTCAGCCTGTGGTATGCGCCCATTCCTAATCATTTTATCCGCAGCACTCCATTCAAAAGTAGCATACTTATTGTTTTGATCATAAGGTCTGATGATTGTGTTTCCTATACCAAAATTCGCAGCATATTTAAGCCTATAATCACGATATTCAGGGTTGTCTAACTCTCTTTTTGCTATGGAAGAAATAATAAAAGGCTGATGCACCGGAGCAATTGTGCCATGCCAGTCGCTGTGTGCATTAGGGCCAAATTCATCTTCAATATGATCCAACTCATCTGCTCTTTTTCGTTCATAGGTCCCTTGAGCTTTTTCACGTCCATGCTCACCAAATAAACGATTTAAATTAAAACCAGTTTCACGAACATTCTCCCTAATTGCCAGAATATTGCCAAGGGCCACGAGCCACTCACCTGAAGGTAAATCCACCTCACCACTAATAACGCCGTTAACTGCATCGTTTAGAGCATATTGACCATCCACCTCATCACCATGTATACCCGCGGAATCAAAACGCTTTTTACCACTCACGCCAGATTTAAAATGCAAAACTCCCAGTGCAAGCATGTATGCTTGCACATTTCCATTTCCAACATCAACTTCCCCTAGCCTCGGGTTATTTATATCATCATTTAAGACAAATTCTCTGAAATTTTCTACCAACAAACCCATTTAAAATGTTGTTACATTTTTTCAGGAACCGGAATGTTTAATAGCTCCATGCCTCGTTGCAAAACAGTACTGATGGATTTATACAGGCTTAAGTAATATCTCTTATTTTTATCATCAAGATCTTTTAATTTTGGCCCACCACTATATAAATTATTAAATTCAGAGCTTAATCTCAAAAGATATTCTGCTAATATATGTGGAGCTTTCCTACTAGCTGCCGCTTCGACAATATCTACGAATTCTGCAAGAGTTCTTGCCATTTTATACTCGCTATCTTTAATCTGAATATCACTCAAATCTGTTGCTGAGCTGTCTTCCTCTACCCCTGCTTTAGCAATCAAAGACTTTAGCCTTACGGAAGTATATTGTACATATGGCCCCGTCTGGCCTTCAAGTTGCATCATTGCCTGTGGATCAAATTCCACATCACGTGAAATATCCTGGGCAACATTAGAGAATATCAAAGCGCCTATAGCAATTTTTTCAGCAATTGTATGGATTTCTTGAGGAGTTGATGATTCTAGAGTTTTACGTTCTCTAATCATTGCCTCTGCTGCACTTGTTAATTCATCAATAAACTCACTTAAACCTCCCGCTCCTTCGCGACTTGCAATTTTCGCTCCACCTTTGGTTTTCATCATACCAAAATCTACATGTTTAGGCTCATCACCTTTAATATCTCCAATTCTTCTTGCCATCTCAAATAATTGAGATAAATGCAAAGATTGTTCATTACCTATTACGTATATCAAATCAGTTGCCTTAAAGTGTTCTCTACGGTGTCTTAGAGCCGCAGCGTCACGTGTAATATAAACAGATCTTCCATCAGTAGTTCTAAATATTGTACTTGGTAGATCTTCAAGAACTAACTTATCGATTCCATCAACGGTTTTGATCATACCTGCTTTTCTGGCTATATCTAGCGTAATAAATTTTCTTTTATCTCCGGCAGGTTGACGTTCACCAGCAATGCTTAAAGTTAATAACTGTGCAGCCAAGGCCTCTCTTAAGGCCAAATTACCAACTGCTTTAATGGTGACGGCTGTTTTTTCTCCAGATGGCTTTAGTCCCAACCCTTCCGCTTGTGTTGAATCAATCTTCCAAAAAGTATTGATTCCAAGGCCCCCATCAATTTCACCTTTATTTAAAGGTTGTAAGCCAGAAAATTGTGTGCTGGTCGGCTTTAAAGTTAATTGACCAACTTCTTCAGATTGTTCTATCAACCCACAATCTATAGCCTTATCGAGATCTACATATGAATTCAATCTCAACACCTGCGCCCCCTGCTCATTTTGTTCAACAATTCCAGCTTTCACTGCATCTTGAGCCGGCCCAGCCATTTTGTCTTCATAAAAAGATTCTCCCAAAACCAGATCCAAACCTTTAATTCCCAATCTCTCATACATTCTTTCAAACTCAATCAGGCTCAATCTTCTAAATTCCTGCCATAACTTAACTATTTCTTCTTCACCTCTTTCCAAACCTGCAAATCTAGCCCTGCCACTTTCAGCAAGATCAGTTTTACCATCATTCTCCTCTTGTTTAATCGCAGTTTTAATCCTTTTATAAAGTTCTGATAAATATTTTACAGGTTCTTTGCCGGGATCAATTTGATCCTTCACTTCTTCACCCCATTTTTCATAAGCAACAACTAACTGACCAAATTGAGTTCCCCAATCACCAATATGATTAATTCCATAGGCAATAGCACCCGTAGCTTCCATCAAGCGTTTTAAAATTTCTCCAATAACAGTAGAGCGTAAATGCCCAACATGCATTGTTTTTGCTGTATTTGGACTTGAATAATCCACAACCACACGACGATCTTTATTAACATCTGAATTACCAAAATTTTTTCCAAGGTTTCCAACCGAAGACAATAAATCTCCAACAAATTCCTGTCTTTTAAATGAAATATTTAAATACATTCCCACAACTGAGAACTGCACGTGAGGTAATCTACTTGTTAAATTTGCGGCAATTCTGGGAAGATCAACTTTTATATATCTTTGAATAGCCGCTCCCTTGTCTTCTCCATCTTTTGGTTCTTTTAAATCAGGGATTATTATTGAAAAATCTCCCCTAAGATTATCAGGGACTTTGCTAACTTTTAGTTCTCCGACCTCTCCTTCCATTTCAGAAATCACATCTTTGATTTCTTTTAGTCTGCTATGAATTGGGTATTCTTCTTTTGTTGGGGGAGTTGACGTAGCTGCTTCAACATCCTTTCTCATTACTAACTCCCTAACCTCCTGTTGTAACCCATCATTCATTAACCGCAAGGCATCCAGCGATCCTTTACCTTCATTAGGTTTTGATGATAATGCGGTCTTTTCTAAAAGGGGAGCTTCTAGAGCTTCAAAAGGATCTATATCTTCAGTAGATGATGTCATATAAAAAAAATCAATTTACTCGAATGTATACCGGTTGACTAAACTAGTCAAACCATTGTAATTCTGCCGCCGTAACGTGCGATTCTAGTGTAATTCCTCCTTTGGGAGGTGCACCTCAAGCATCATACACCTAGCACTTCCTCCGCCATGTTTTTCTATAGTTGGTATTGGGGTAGAAACGATTTCTCCATAATGGCTTAATGTCTCAATCTGTTGAGGAGTGAATGTGTCGTAAGCCGTTTCCGACATGACAATGACTGGATTTCCATTGGCATTACGAACTTCCAGGATGTTACCAGCAAATCCATTCATTTGCTCGGTAGTGATTTCTATAATATCTTTGCCAGTTTCATGAAGTGAATCCAATACGGCTTCTCTTTCAACTGGGTCAATAATCGCCTCTGCACAGATAACAGCAAATTGACTACCCACAGACATCACGACGTTTGCGTGATATACATCGGTCTGGCGAATTCTATCAAAAGTTCTGAAAGTTATGGCTCTATATCCCATCGTATCCGCAAAAGCCTCTACACCCTCGTGCGTTGTTCTTTGAGAGAGTGAGGCATAACTAAGTTTATTTGTTCTATCAAGTACCATGCTTCCTGTACCTTCTACGAAATGGCCTTCTGCTTCACGATCACTAAAGTCTACGGTGTGACCAATTTTAAAACCAAATTCTGATGTGAGAACGTCTGTTATAGGTAGTCTTTTTTCTGCTCGGCGACTACTATTTCTCATTGGATATCTTATAGCTATTCCACCATCTTCAGGATGAAGAGACAGGGGGTTATTCGGAAAAACTGAGTCTGGAGTGTCGTGATCAATCACGTCCGGTACGACTATAACCTGTATCAGTTTGCCTTTTAATACCGCGACCATATTCGCAAATTCCTGGCTAGCCCTCTGGTGTGTATCTCTATCAAGCTCTTCAGTCCTCTCTCTTAAACCCTGATGTGCCGCAAAAGCCGCTTCTCTACCTTGAGCTAGTGCATCAACCTCATCCTCAGTCATGTTGGCAGGTCTTTCCTGATATTTGTTATCACGAGCTGTATCAAAATTATGTCGAAATAGAGCCGGTTCCACCATGACGATGGTCGGTGTGGTTTGTTGATGTAAACCACCGCGCAAAGACATACGGTCCGCCTGATGACGTGCACCTGACTCAACTACTTCATTCACTCCCAAAACATTATATCCCATATGACTGGAGATTATATTTAATACCAAATGTACTCCATAGATATTTTTTTTGGCAAATACTCTGTGTTGACAAGTCGACCTTGACTTCAATATTTAGTTGAGTACTATGACCAATGCAAGTATGTTTTTTTAATAATTAGTTTTAGTTGAAGAAATCCTTCAGGGAATAGTATGTCTTTGCAGATTTATAGAGAGCTCGGGATGGTGGAAACCGGGTAAATCATAATTAGACAGAACGCGCCTTGTATATAGGAGCCAACCGAAGAAAGCTTTTATGGAATATTCCATAATATGCAAGTAGGTTTAGGCCGGCAGAGTCCGTAATAACGCTCACAGTTTGTCGCCATTCTCGTTGAGATTTGGTGGAGAACTGAGTAAAGGTCCCCAATGGGGATAAACTAGGGTGGTACCACGAAGCATTTTTTAAGCTCTCGTCCCTGGATCCGTCGTATGACGGGTTTAGCGATGAGATTTTTTTTGTATTTTTTTTCTAACATTTATGTCTGAAATTTCCAACACCCCAGCCAAATCCAACACCCCAGCCAAAAAAGTAATTCTTGCCTTTTCGGGAGGACTTGATACCAGTTTTCTTGTTCCGTATCTCATAGAAAAGGGTTACATGGTTTATACCGCAACTGTGAATACTGGCGGATTTTCTAAAGAAGAAATGGCAGCAATTGCCCAGAAGAGTAAGGATCTTGGGGCCTATGGTCACGAGGCTATCGATGCGGTTTCTGAGCTGTATGACGATTTTGTTGTGAAAATTATTCAGGCTAATTATTTGCGAGGTGGTGTATATCCGGCTTGTGTTGGTCCAGAGAGAATTATTGCCGCTAAAAAGATCGCAGATTTGGCATCTAAAATGGGAATTAATACCGTAGCACATGGATCTACGGGAGCAGGTAACGATCAAGTGAGGTTTGACCTCTGTCTAAGGGCGATGATGGATAAGGTAGAAATTTTGGCACCTATTCGCGATGAGCAATTTACTAGAGCGCAAGAAGTTGAATACCTCAAAACTAAAGGAGTTGAAATTCCACAAAAAAATCTAGATTACTCAATTAATGTTGGAGTGCTTGGCACAACTATTGGTGGAAAGGAAACAAAAACTCCATTTGGACTTGTCCCGGATGATATATATCCAAATGTGGCGACTATTGCTAGTGCGCCAGAGCAGGGATCAGAAATACGTATTGGCTTTGAGAAGGGTGTGGCCATCTCACTTAATGGGCAAGACCTAGCAGGTTTAGCACTTGTGGATGCGGTAAAAGCAATAGCCCAGCAAAACGCTGTTGGAAGGGGAACTCATCTAGGCACGACAATTTTGGGAATAAAGGGGAGAATTGTTTTTGAGGCAGCGGCCTTGCGTGTTTTGATTGACGCGCATAAAGAGCTGGAAAAATCCGTGCTTACCTCAAAGCAGATCTTTTGGAAAGATCACCTCGGTAGTGTCTGGGGCGATAGCGTACATGAAGGGTTGTATTTTGATCCGGTAGTAGAGGACATTGAGGCGATGATTTTGTCTAGCCAGAGGACTGTAACCGGAGAAGTTACTGTACGTTTGCAGAAAGGAAATATCGTAATTGTTGGCTCAAGCAGTCCGTACTCACTGATGGACAGTGCGTTTGCCAGCTATGGTGAGGAGAATAGCTTTTGGAATGGAAGAGATGCCCAAGGTTTCTCAAAAATTTATGGACTTGAGGGGATTATTGCTCATAAAAAACATGCACTATGACAAATCTAAAACACTTTATTACCGGTATGGAATTCTCCAGGGATACAATGAATAGCATTGTGGAGAGTGGCCTGCAGCTAAAATTGTCAGGTGGATCGGATGAACTTAAGGGAAAAGTTTTAACCACAATTTTTTATAATCCTTCACTTAGGACGCTTTTGTCATTTCAGACAGGTATGCAAAAATTATCTGGTATTGCGAATGTATTGGACATGAGCCAGAGTCGAAAGTTGGAATATTCAGAGGGCGCCGTGATGGACGGTAGTGCTAGTGAGCATATCAGTGAATTTATTAGAGTGGTGTGTAGCTATAGTGATGTGGTAGCGATTCGAAAGAGCGACTTTATACCTGCGAGTGATAATTCCCAGTCACTTGGCTTAAGTAAGGAAGAAATGCTCGATGATAGTTTTTTTAAACTTGTCCTTAAATATGCAAATAAACCGATTATCAACATGGAGTCAAACATGTTTCACCCATGTCAGGGTCTCGCGGATGCGATGACTATCAAAGAGGTTCTCGGAAGTGTCGTGAAAAAGAAATATGTTTTGACCTGGGCACCGCATCCAAAGCCATTACCATTAGCTACTCCACATTCACAGCTGACAATGCCAGCGCTCTTTGGTATGGACGTAGTGTTAGCCTGCCCAAAAGAGTTTCCACTGGATATTGGTGTGATGGCAAAGGCTGAGCAAATGGCAAATGACGGGGGTGGATCATTTAAGATGACGCATAACCAGGTTGAGGCGCTCACGGGAGCTGATATAGTATGCGAAAAAAGTTGGCTTTCTTTAGAGCATTTTGGAAATTGGGATAGAGAAAAAGAGGCAAGAGCCCACTACGCTGATTGGCAGTTAACAACTGAAAAGATGGCGCATACCTCTAATGCAAAATTCATGCATTGCCTTCCTGTGAGGAGAAATGTTGAGGTGAGCGATGGCGTTTTGGATTCTGCAAATTCACTGATTATTCAGGAGGCAGAAAATCGCATGTGGGCACAAATGGGCCTTTTAAAATATATTATTTCTTTATAATTCTTAATTTTTTTCTATGAATATTATTCTTGATAAGATCGCTTCAGTAGTAAAGAATGCCGATATCGGATTTGATGTTGTCATATCTCCACAAATTAATTGTTGTGAGGGAGCCGTTTTGGCTGTCGAAGTTTTGGAAGATAAGAAGGTTTACAATCAATTGGAACTAGTTTCAGGAAGATTATCTACAATGCACAAAGGTGATGTTTTGGCAGTTGCATTGGGAAATAGGCAGGCGCTTAGGGGATTTGTAGGCAAGGTCCCTGAGAGCGTTGCAGTAGGTGATACTATAAATGTCCTGAATTTGGGAGGCGTTTCTGGTATTTGTATGAGCGCCAACCTCAAGGAAGTTGGTGAAGCTTTAAAGGTCAAAGTTTTGGGTGCAATTATGATGAATGACAAGCCGGTTAACATCAAGGACCATATTTTATTTTCTCCACTTGAACATTTAGGAGTATCTGCACCACTTATCATTGTCAGTGGAACCTGCATGAATGTAGGCAAAACTTCTGTTGCCGGTGAGATGATAAAACATGCTAAAAGGGCAGGACTCAAGATATTTGGTGCAAAGCTGGCTGGAGTAGCAGCCATGAGGGATACTGAGAGCATGCGTGATTATGGAGCGAGTAAAGTTGTCTCTTTTTTGGATGCTGGCTTTCCATCAACGGTTCATCAAAAAGAATCCGTAGCTGTGGCAAAGGGGGCTATTGAGTATCTATCTAAAGGCAACCCGGACTTTATTGTCATTGAGTTTGGTGATGGAATTTTTGGAGAATACGGAGTTATGCCTTGTCTGCAAGATCCTGAAATACAAAAAAATATCGTTGCACATATTGGTTGTGCTTATGACCCTGCTGGAGCTGTTAAATTAAAAGAGGTCTGCGCTGAAATCGGTGCCCCACTCGATATAATTTCCGGACCAGTCACGGACAATAGTGTTGGAGTAAGCTTCATAAAGGAAACTTTAGGTATTCCAGGCTTTAATGCATTTCTCAGCAGTGAGGAGCTTTTTAAATATCTCCACGCTAACTGTTTAAAAAAATAATTTCAACAAACCAGTAATCCAGAAATCATGTCACAAAAAATTACAGCATCCATTATTGGCATCACCGGTTATACCGGACTTGAGCTATTGAGAATTCTCAAGGCACATCCAGACGTTGAGATTAAACACTTGATTTCTGCAAGCACCAAAGAGGGTGATTTAACTGAAATTTATCCGCACCTTTTAGGCAGCGGCTCCTATCCACTATCTTCGGCAAGTTACTTGGAGGTAGCGCAGGAAAGCGACGTTGTGTTTCTTGCTCTGCCACATCTGGTTTCTCAAGATATAGTTCCGGACATGGTTGGTAAGACTAAGATTATTGATTTGTCTGGAGATTTTAGATTAAAAAATTTAGCTGACTTTCAGCAATATTATGGAGCGGAGCATAAATATGCCAAAGGTCTTGAAAAATTCGTATATGGACTAAGTGAGCTGAATCGTGAACAGATTGCCGGGGCCAGTTGTATTGCCAACCCGGGATGCTTTGCTACCGCTATATCTCTTGCCCTTCTCCCACTTGGTGGCGCATATAAAAAGGCTGAGGTAATGGCTGTTACTGGTTCCAGTGGATCTGGTAAAACTCCTGCGGATGGTACTCATCATCCGGTACGTGCTCATAACATGAAGAGTTATAAGATTGGAGCACATCAGCATCTTCCCGAGATTGCTCAGACGCTTGGTGTTGAGATGAATAAGATCACGATGGTTCCAACAAGCGGACCTTTTGTGAGAGGCATTTTTGCCACGATTTTTGTCTCAGGTTTTAGTTCAGAGGTAGATACAGCTGTTTATATGTTTGAAAAATATTACATGGGGCGACCTTTCGTAAGAATTAAACCAGTTGTAGCTCTGTCTGACGTGATTGGCTCAAATTTTTGTGATATTTCAGTTACCAAAGTCGGCGATACTCTCGTCATACAATCGGTAATTGATAATTTAGTCAAAGGCGCTGCCGGACAGGCCGTGCAAAATATGAACTTGATGATGGGCTTGGATGTGTCTCGCGGACTAGGGTCTTTATTACCACTTTATCCTTAAATTCTTTGTTATGAATACTGTTGAAAAAGATAATGAGCACAGCCTCAATGTCTACAAGCGATATCCCGTCACCTTAGTTAAAGGTAAGGGTGCTCGATTATGGGATGATGCCGGAAAAGAGTACGTCGATTTTTATGCAGGACATGCGGTTTGTTCGATGGGGCAGTGTCATCCTGCAGTTACGGAGGCCATTAAAAAACAGGCTGATGAGATGACCTTCTACTCAAATATTTTTTACACGGCTCCAGCGGCACTTTTGGCTGAAAAAATTGCCGGTACGCTCCTGCCTGATTCATATAAAATTTACCTCACAAATTCAGGATCAGAAGCGAATGAAGCTGCACTTAAGATATCTAGAAAATCATCAGGTAAAAAAAAGATTATTTCATTTCAAAACGCCTTTCATGGTCGGTCGATTAGCAACATTGGTATCACTGGAGTGATGTCTTACCATAAGTTTGAGCCCAATATTACCACCTATACTTCTTTTGCGACCTTGGGCGACATGGAGAGCGTAAAAAATTTGTATGATGACGATACGGCTGCAGTTATTTGCGAGCCGATTCAGAGCATTGGTGGAATGTTTATGGCCGACTTGTCTTTTTATCATGAACTTGAGGCTTTTTGCAGGGAGAAGGGAATTTTATTGATTGTTGATGAAGTGCAGACTGGGTGTGGGCGTAACGGTGCCGATATCTGGTTTTCCCGTGCGATTGGGATTCATCCGGATATTATTACTACGGCAAAAGGTATTGCCGCTGGGCTGCCTCTTGCTGCCGTAATGATAAGAGATAACGTTGCCAAAAAAGTCGAGTTATATGATCACGCTACTACCTTTGGTGGTGGACCTATTCCTTGCGTTGCGTCCTTGGCTGTGTTTGACACCCTGACTTCCGACGGTTTTATGCAGGAAGTTAACAGGAAATCAAAACTGATTATCGACGGAGTGAGTAAAATTCCAGGTGTGAAATCTGTTTTGGGAATGGGGTTATTGCTGGGCGTAGAATTTGACAGCGACGTCACCTGGCTGGTGAAAGCCTGTCTTGATAGGGGGCTGATTATAGGTTCTTCAAGCCGTAAATCCGTAGTACGTATTACTCCACCTCTAGTCATTACCGATGAGGATATTAATATATTTTTGGAAATTTTTAATAAAAGCATATGACTCAGAATCAAAAACATTTTTACCTTCGTAAATTCGCCGGAAAGATCTTTGTTTTAAAGATTGGCGGAGAGGTTGTTGCGTCACTGGATATTCTAAAAAGTATTCTCAAAGATATTAAAAACCTTCATGATCATGGCGTTAGAGTCATATTGGTACATGGTGGAGGACCACAGGCAGACAAACTTTCCATGGAACTCGGTCATACTCCCGTTAAAAAAGATGGCAGACGTGTGACTGGAAAAAAAGATTTGGAAGTTGCAAAAATGCTCTACGGTGGGAGTTTGAATTTGGATATTTTGAGTCTCATGAAACAACTAAAAATGAAGGGTATGCGTGTGAGTGGATTGGACGGCAATTTGCTGGATGTAAAGATGAGATCCAAAATAAAATTCGATTACGGATTTGTCGGAGATGTAAAAAAAGTGAATCCTCAAGTCTTGTTTGACCTTATGGAAAAGGGCTATTTACCTGTTGTTTCACCGCTTGGAGTTACTAATGATGGCATAATCGTAAATATTAATGCCGATACAATTGCTACGGAAATTGCAGCTGCGATAAAGGCTGAAAAAATGGTGCTGTTTACAAATACCGACGGCGTAATGGAATCTGGCAAGTTAATAAGTATCCTGACCTGTATAGAGGCTCGCAAGCTTATAAAGAATGAAGTTGCCATCGGTGGAATGAAAGTCAAACTGGAGAATTGCATTGATGCTGTGAAGCGTGGAGTCGTGCGCGTTCATATTTTAAACGGACTTTCTCCTCACAGCCTATTGGGAGAAATTTATACCAAACGTGGCGCCGGTACTATGATCATTATGGATGAAGAAAAGGAAACTTATATTAACGAATAGTCGATTTATTATGACATCAACTAAATCTTTTGGAGACATCGAGGGAGTCACTTACTTTCCAGGTAATGAAAAATCAAATAAACCAGTTTGCATCATGGGTAGCATCCATGGCAATGAACGCATTGGTGCTGCAGTTTTGGAGAGGCTTAAGAATGAATTATCATCTCTTGAGATTGAGCCAAAAAGTGATATCTATCTAGTTATTGGTAATCCCGAGGCCTATAGGCGTAATGTTCGATTTGTAGATACGGATATGAATAGACTTTTTAGTGTTGATAGAGATATTCACCAACCTGGAAATAATATTGAAGAAAAACGAGCCCGCGAGATTGCACCAGTGCTCACTGAAAGTTATTATTTGTTGGATCTACACTCAACTATCAAGCCATCCGTTCCCTTTGTTTACTGTGAGCCGGACTCTGATCATCTGGAGTTGGCGAACCTCATGGGGGTAAAATATATTGTTTCTACCATAGCCAATTTTAGACCCGCCGATTTAATTACTTCTGCTGATAATTTTGTAGATCGCAATGGAGGATTTGGGATTACGTTTGAGTCAGGTTGGCATCAAGACCCTCTTGCCATTGATAGCGTTTTATTTCTGGCAAAGCTTTTTTTGCAAAAAACTGGAGCCTGCGATTTTGGTCTTTGCGAGCCAAAAAAATTGCTTGAAAGCAAGAAGCTTATTATCTACAACCACGTTGTTCCGGACTCAAGTTCATTCACCTTTGCTGTGGATTTTGATAATTTCAGCATGATAAGCAAAGGAGATATAATCGGCAACGATGGAGGTATTGAGGTCCGTGCCGAGAGGGATTCCTTTGTTATTTTTCCAAAAAAGTATATACAAAATGGGAAGGTAGCTTGTTACCTGGCTCACGTTTCTTAATTTAATTTTATGAAAAAAATCTGGCAAAAAAAGGAGAATATGATTACGGATAGTTTTAACGAGCAGTACCTTGTTAGTAAGGGAGTGCCCGATAATGCTCTTGTCCCATACGATATTGCTGCTTCAAAGGCACATGCAAAAATGCTCAACAGTATTGGTATTTTGACTAAGGAGGAGAATACTAGCCTCCAAAATGGACTGGATGAAATCCTTAATTTATTTTCAAAAGGGGAGTTTCAAATCACGGTCGCCGATGAGGATTGTCACAGTGCGATTGAAAGATTTCTCACGGAAAAATGTGGTGACGCAGGCAAAAAAATCCACACCGGCAGAAGTCGAAATGATCAAGTTTTGGTTGCTACAAGGCTTTATATGAAGGATGCACTTGCCGAAATGAATGAAGAAATTATTAAGTTGGCGGCGCATTTTTTAAAAATGGCTAAGGCGCATCAAAATACTCCTTTTCCAGGATATACTCACTCTCAACAGGCAATGCTCTCATCTCTTGGGCATTATTTTTGCTCATTTGTAGAAAGCTTGATTGATGACGGGGCTTTTGTAGAAATGGTTTCCAAGGCTGTAGATAGTAATCCTCTTGGATCGGCGGCTGGATTTGGGGTAGCTATTCCTTTGGATCGTGAGCTTACGACTCATGAATTGGGTTTTGCCAAAGTTCAGATGAATTCACTTTACTGCCAGACAAGTAGGGGAAAGTTTGAAGGCATGTCATTGGAGGCCATCGTGCAGCTTATGCTTACTCTAGGGCGATTTGCTCAGGATATGATTATTTTTACTACACGGGAGTTTGGATATTTCCATGTCGATGACAGCATGACCACAGGTTCATCCATTATGCCCCAGAAAAAAAACCTCGATTACATGGAAGTTTTGCGTGGACAGGTAAGTGTGATTATCTCCCTTCAACATCAGATTCAGGATGTAACAAAAAATCAACTTTCCGGATATAACAAAGATCTAAAATTTGTGAAGAGCGCAATGCTGGATGCTTTTGATATAGCCATGAATAGCATGGTGATTGCTGGAAAAATGTTAGATGCTCTGACACCCAATGAGGAGGTTATTTTGTCAAAAATTTCAAATGACATCTTTGCTGCGGATGTAGCAAATGATTTGGTAAAAAATGAAGGCATGCCATTCCGTGATGCCTATCGTGTTGCGCTGGATCGGTTGGGTGGACTTACGGTAGATTACCAAAAAAATATTCAGTCCAAAGTCAGTCCTGGAGCACCCGGCAATCTGGGACTCGAGGCTTATGAAAAGCAGCTCGAGCTACTGCAACATATTAGTACAAGGACGTAAACGAAATCGCACTATTGACATATTGAATAAAGGTTACGAGGCCGTTATGCTGCGAACATGGAAAATTCAATAATAGATATTCGTCCGGTTCAAGAGGATGACGCTGAAGGTTTGGCCAGTTCAAACAGCTCATTAAATAGTCCTCACGCTCCAACTAATTTAGCTGCAGTTAGGAGAATCATTGCCGCTTCACAAGGCAGTATCAGTGGCAAAGGCAATCCAACTCAGGTAAACGTAGTTGCTGAGGAGAGATTTTTAAATGGAGAAAGCAGAATTGTAGGTGGAGGTGCCTTGGTTAAGATGGGGTCTGATGGTGAATATCCAATACTATGGCGGCCCAATGCTGATGGTTCTCTAACACGTTCTCGATATACCGATCCAACTTTGGAATTTGGTGGAGTTAGCGTAGCAAGGGATGCCCAGGGTAAAGGTGTTGGCAAGGGGATTACGGCAGCCCGCGCATTAATCGCAAAACGATACGGAGCACTTTTTGGTGTGCGGAATGTTCTCTCTGATTTTCTCCCACCGCTCAATAATGTAGATACTAAAGAAAATGCTTTTTGGGATGATATGATCGTAGAATTATTGCGAGAAAATGGAAACCTGGCAGAGGTAATGGCTTATTGCCAAGAGAAAACGGGTATATCTATTAGTGACACGACTACTTTATCCTCTGTTATTGGAAATATAATGAGTGATGCTGATAGAAATGTGATGGTGGACAGATTTTTCCCAAAAGATATTCCGGCGGAAAGAATTACACCAGAAATCCAAACTATTATGGAAAACGTGAATGGCCCTACTGAGGCGGCACGTGCCAATCTTATAAAAATATTCGGAAACGATTTCAGAATTATTGGTGTTTTTCCTATTAATGGTGGTCCTAATTATGTTGCACCTGTTGAAAAGGGTCCTATTGGTGAGGGACCAACGCCACTGCAAGTCCGAGACGAGCTTGTGAATAGAGTAAAAATACTACTATTTAGGCCGCTTGCAGCTGGTTTTGAGGGTCTGCGAAATTTTAAGGCTACACTAGTGGATGGCGAGATGAATGGTAATAGTGTTACCGTTTCAAAAACAACCGCACAAATAGCGGGGTTTATAGATGGAGAAAATCTAATGAAAATATAATTTTTTTATGGCAGAAAATCCTTCAGAATTAATAAAAATCAGACCTGTACACGAGAGTGATGCTACTGGTCTCGTAAGATTATATCAGCGACTGGATAGTTGTAATGGAGACGTAGCTCAAATTAGAGAAATAATAAAAGATTCAAGACAAAGCTTAATGAGTCCGCGTTTTCAAAGTATGACTCTTGTGGCAGAAGCCTTGGACGAGAATTTAAATAGCAAGGGTATTGCAGCCACTGCAAGATTAATTTTGTTGGGAGAGGATGATCCTGATCATGCCCCATTAATGTACGAAGAAACTCAACAAGGATTAGAATTAACAAGGAGAAGTTCCGATCCTTCTCTTGAGATGGCGGGAATGGTAACTTTGCCAGAATGTGAAGGACGAGGAATTGGAAAAGCTTTAGCAGCTGTAAGAGCTTTAATCGCTCGTAGATTTAATGGAGTGACCGGGACTGACAAAATTCTAGTAGAATTTTTACCTCAATATGACGATTCGGATTCTAAAGAGAACGCTTTTTGGAGAGATTTAATTCTAAGTCATTTAATGCAGAATGGAACACTGGAACAGGCAATGAATCAAACAAGTGAAATGTCCAAGCAGCCTATTAATAACGCAAATGAACTCTTGAAAGTATTACTAAAAGCAGATGTGAGAATACGAAACACTATAGTAAAAAAATATTTTCCTGCTTTAATTCCCGGTGATAAAATTAGCGCCGCAGCCCGCCAAGTAACTGGGGATGTTGGTAGGGAGACAAAGGGTGCTCTTGTTAATCTACAAAGAATTTATGGATCTGGCACCTTTACCCAAACAGGAACTTTCCCAATAGATGGTGGTCCTAATTATGAAACTGCCGCTATTTATGGAGCACTTGGAGATAGAACTGTAAGAACTGTATATACCGATCAAAGTGCCGAAGATGCCAGAATCATGGCTGAAACACCGGAAAGACTAATCGTCTGGGCCCCACAATCACCAACACAGGCAGCCTTAAGAAATTCATCTTGGGTTATGACGCCCGGTATTATTGGATCTAAAACTGTCAAACTTCCACACACAGTATCAAGCTTAACAAATATCGCCTCCGGTGAAGAAACCAGTGCCTTCAAGTTGCCTATATCCTCAAGCAAGCGCACCTGATATATCATCAATTTCTTTCATTCCACTTCCGGTATTGATTAATACTACTTTTCTATTTTCTTTAATAACACCATCTTCATAACCATTTGTTAAAGCGGCAAATCCAGCAGATGAAGTCCATTCCGGGAGAATACCTTCCTCGCTTAACGCAAATTTCATGGCATCTTTAAGCATTTCATTTTTTACTAAAACAACAAAACCATCCGTTTCGCTTAATGCAAGTTGTGCCTTTGGAGAACAATATGATTCCATGGCAACCAGTCCTTCAGCTTTGGTATCAATATCCTGATCCAGAATGACAAAATCTTTTTTTTGTTTAAATGCTTCTGCCAACGGTGCTGCGCCTTCAATCTGCACGGCAATCATTACGGGCATTTTATCACTTAAACCAAGTAATTTTAATTCTCTAAAACCATTAAATATCCCGAATAAAAGACCCCCATTTGCCGAAGGGACAATTATATAATCCGGAACACCAATTTCTTCAAATATCTCAAATGCTATCAATTTATCTCCCTGATCTCTAATACTACAAACTCCAGGAGTAATATTACAAATTTTCTTATTCTGTTCACATAATTCAAGGAATTTATGGTAGCATTCCTCGTAATTATCTCCACTTAATTCATAGTCACCACCAAATAATTTAATTAATTTCTTTTTCGCCTCTGATGTATTTTTTGGAATAAAACACTTCACGCCAAGACCATAAATAGATCCATATAGAGATGCAGACAAAGCCGCGTTCCCTGAAGAAACAATCCCAAATTCTTTAAATCCTCTCTCAATAAAAAAAGGTAAAACAATTGATGATTCTCTATCCTTAAAACAACCTGAAGGATTGCACCCTTCATCTTTTATAAAGCAATTTTTATAAACTTTTGATTCAATTAATGGAGTGAGACCTTCTCCCAACGATTTAAAGTTTTTAAAAATTGGCAATAGCTCTTTAGCTCTTTTGTACCAGTTTTTTTTCAAATCCTGAAAATTATTTAAATCCAATTCACTATATTTATAAGCCAAAAAACTGTAGTCATAAAAACTACTTTCTTCACTTAATAAAGGTATCTTTGAGATAGAAAAATTACCCTTGTCTATGTGACCTGCCAATTTTGTGCTTTGGTTTACCATTTCTTTCCAAGTTTACGAATAAATTCAAAAACGGCAAGTCCTCTTGTCCAAGAGCAGCCCTAAGAATTGTCCTTGTGTTATGCTGCTGCTGTTTATAACCGTGGCCTTCTGGCAATATATTCACAATAGCTTGAGCCCCATGTTTTCGTAACTTTAATGAAGTAAACGCTGCATCCAAGAGCGCGCAGCTTGGTTCGGGATCTTTACGCAGATTAGGTTTGATTAAATCAACTTTTCCTCTATCAAGTACTCTCTTGTTATCTTTATCCACTACTTTACCAAGAGCTTCCAGCGTAGTAACGATGTGACCAGCTAACTCACGCATATCACTTTCATAATAAAGCTCATCAATGTCCCAGCCTCTTAGTGCAGCTTCTCTAATATAGGTTGGAACATCAAATCCTATACTCCCGTGAGAATGTAAATCATCAATGAACAATGTATTCACGACCTCTCGTCCGCCTTCGCGTAAAATTTTTACCAACATCGCCGCTACTCTCATCTGCAGATAATGCTCCATCCCCGGATTTTCATAACCATAAATATGTGCAGATTCAACTACAACTTTTCTTGCCTTGAGTTTTTCAAGAGCTTTATTCATCAAATATAACTGATCCCCATGCCCTGAACGAAATTCTTCCAACTCAGCAGGACTTATTTCCCCTACTTTATCTGCTCCCAACATGGTTTTTGCATCCACTACTCTTACCCTCTGATCCATCTCAGACAGTCCATAAACTCCTCTGTTATTAGAAGAGACTGCATCATTGACCCCCGGATTTACACCAACGGCATCAGTATTACCAGTATTATCGTTGTCTTTTCCCTCCTGCATCTTAAAAAATTAATAATTCCTCTCTGGTCGCTCATTCTAAGCAAAGTTCACTAAAACGTCAATTTTTCCTGAATTTTAATAAATTCCCCTCATATAACACCTCTCACAATAAACGATCTCGGACCGGTCCGGAGAATAAGTCGTCATTATCTCAGCCAAACATTTTCCACATTTTCTCTCATATAATTTGCGTGAATTCCTCTTATTCATGCGGTTTTGATGCCTGCAACCAAAGCACTTAGCCGGCAATCTGATTCCATATTTTTTGTAGAATTCCAACTCCAGAGCGATGATTTTATAATTTTTCCCACACTGCTCACAAACAGATAACTCTTTATTTGGCTGATATTCTTGCGCATCAACTTCTTTCCACTTAAAACCCAAACTCAAAGCCCGCTCTTTGCTTAGCGGATAAAACTCATTTGCCACCGTTTCATTATAGGAAAAAGGGGATAAGGCAGAATTAAAAAACTCGCCATACTCTTTGAAATTCTCAATAATTTTTTTCTTCAATTCTAAATACTCATCCTCACCATATTGTTTATTTAGAATACAAAACTGGTTTTTATTATGTAGACCAAAACAACCAAAAAGATCTTTAGAATTATGACATGAATCGCAATATTCTAGATTCGCGCACGACCAGCAAACAACCACAAATTTACAATTATAAGAATTCACACAACCTCCACTAATTCCCTCATAATTCAGTTCAGCTGGCCATCCACAAAAAGTCGAATCCATGGCATCCTTCAAGTCTTCGCAGGATTCCAAATAAGCCCCATCCTGGACATTTTTGACATTAAAAGCTGCCCGCACATTCTGGCAATTACTGATGTGATCGCCGCTAACATTCTCCGAATTACTCACGAAAATTTCTCTGCGTGGAAATGTCTTAAGCCAATTACTAAACTTTTCCTCCAATTCCAAAAACACCTTATTTGAAGCAAAATCCAAACTCGCCTTATACTTAAAATAGTCTTCTTTAGAATATTGCTTATTAAAAATACAGTACTGTTGATTCCTCAAACCCGCACAAAAAAGGCAGTCCTGACAACTTCTGCAATCGTACAAAAATGCTGAGCCACTGCAAGAATTACAATCTTGAGAATAAAAAAGCTCATAACATTCATCACAATCTACGCACTCATAACAGTACTTACTTTTATTGATCTGCGCACAATCAATGCAATTTAAACTATCGTGCATTCTCCAGCCATAATAACAATTTTCTGCGGCATGACAGCCAAAAACCAGATAACAATTTTTAGAATAATTTGTGTAGTTTGCGTAATCAGAATTTTCACAAAAACTGGTCACAATTCCTAGATATGGAACTTTATTAACTAACTCTCCAAACTGTTCGAAAAACGGTCGCTTAGGATCGTAATCCTGGCCATATTGAAGCGAAGACCAGCCCTCACTCCACCAGCAATCATAACAATAAACATCAAAAGGAACATTGTCATAAATCGACAAAAATTTCTTCTTACATTTATCGCAATTGCGCTGATACAAATGCCTTTCATTCCTAAAAGTCATCCTTCGCTGACAACGACAATCCGGGCAAAGTGTCGGCTCTGGGACATTAATCTTAGAATAAAAAGCCTGATCCTGGCCGGTTATCTCAAATTCACTTTTACAAAATCTACATCTCCTCATACAGAGATTATAACGCTAAACCAAATGATGTTAGAAGGTCTTTATTTTTTGCCAAACCAGCTTTTAAATCCACCGCTGATACTATTCCCGATACTGCTTAATCCAGAACTAATGCTCGATCCAACTCCAGAAGCAAAATTAGCCACCGAAGAAACTGCGCTAGAAGCCATACCCACCGCACTTTCCGTGAAACTAGGTTTTGCTGGAAGTGGCGCTGGTAATGGGGTTTTTGATGGAGCTAAAGTTAGATTTTCTGCTTTAGAAGGCAATGGCAAAGATGAGCCAGCGGCTATAAGTCTGTTTTTCTGAGTTTTAATAATCTCAAGTTTTCTATTAATCTGATCTTTTTGATAAACCAACATTCCAGTTCCATTTTTTTTATCCAAAATAGCAAGCTCTTGTCTTAAACCAATTTCTTTCTTAGCTAACTGCTCTAAATTTAAATTAGGCATTGGTGGTTTTACAGGCTGAGGTGGCACATCTGGATTGGAATCAGCCATAGTTCTCTGCACTGCTACACCAGTATCACTCATCACTGGTAAAGGAGTTAAGTCCCTCTGAATTGGAGCTTCTCCAGCTCCAGGACTCTCAACCTGCCTATAATTTTCATCTCCACGGTCTATCATATTTTTGATTTACGATTAGCTACAGTATACTTTTTACAAAATTTGTCAACTCGACATTGCTAGATTCAGATAGTGTCCCTTTCTTGAACAAAGAGTTTATCAGATAACTCAAAAAATTCCAGCCTAAATTCATAAAACCAAAATATCATAACGACATTAAATTTCTGTTAAATTTTCTTAAAGTTTTTCTAAAATCTGCCGCTCAATTCTTATAAAATCTCTTAATCCACCACTTTTTACAAACAGGCACTGTCAAAGTCGATAAGAAAAACCCAGTTGAAGGAATAATCGCATTCACAAAAGGATCTTCCAGTTCTGCCACAAACAAAAATATCACGATCACCGCATAGGTCAGAATCAAAATCAGTGCTTTTCTCATCAAACTCGTCTCCCAAGCCTTATTAGCATCCACGCGTTTATTGCGCTCCTTGAGCTGATCTAGCTCTTTTTGCAGAGTTTCTATTGTTGTCATAAGCTTTAATTAATAACTTTCTATCCTATCAATTATTTGCTTAGAAATTCCAAAAAGTCCATCAATATCTTTTTTAGAATATTTATCGTCCACCTCCTTGAGGCCATATGTATGAATTCTATTTCTCATTTTTCTAATCTTTTCCGCCTGACCAAAAAGCTCATTAGTAAACAAACCACTTCTTTTAGCGGCTCGATTTAGATCATTCAAATTGGTATTATCGCTCAATCTTTTTGCTTTAAGAATTCTCTTCGCGCCACAAATTTTTTCTACATTCGAAATAACATAAATCTCTTTAGAATTAACATATTGAATTTCTTTCCCCATAATATTTTCCTCCTGAATTCTCCCTGATCTGATTAATTCATCTAATTTATAGTGAATCAGACACTCTAGAATCGAGGCTGTATACACAATGATAGTTTGAAAAACAGAATAGGTGATTGTACCAGGTAATTCGTATGATGATTCTAGGGATCTTAAAAACGAAATATGCTGCATTTTTATAGCAATATTCTCCGTTATAATTTCATTTTTAATAAATCCAAACCTCCTTTCTAATTGTTCAATGTCTATTAATCTTGTTGAATTATCTAATTTACTTTTTGTCATATCTGAGAAGCTCGCTTAAGGAATTTAACCCAATTTTGTTGAGATGATTCCAAAGCTTCTCGTCATTTTTAACGCCAAAGTTTCTACCATACATTTTTTCTATTTTTATCATTTGAGCACTGCGCTTTTCTGGTTTAGCCGCTGCTGTTTTAGCCTTCTTCATGATAGTAGAATTATTACTTGGAGCTTGATCATTATATCCCAGCATTTTAGAATTATCAAAAAATTGTTACCATCATTAATAACATACAGACATTAAATAATTGTTAAATTTTCTTAAAAAATTCTTAAAATCTTGATAACGCTCAAAAAATAGTATGCCTTCAGGCCTTCGCAAAATCCTCCTTACACTTTTTATATTTATCTTCATTAAAAGTATAAATCCCAATATTAATTATCTCCTTGCCAGTGTAGTGAGAAATTCTTCATATAGGGCTTTTCTTAAGTCTCTTTCTTCTTCTTCAAACGCTTTTGCTGCTTTTTTTGCCGCTGCTTTTAATTTCTTCATGTCGATTTTATGAAAAACTGGCTCATTTTCTAAAACGGGTATTTTTTTCTTCATATTAATGAAATTAGTATTCATAGGCATTATTCCAAACAATATAGCAAAAGTAAATTTGTAGAATTAATCATATAAAGTATTGCCAGTAATCCAAAACAGTATAATAATTCTTACGTCGATCTTAGTAAGTGTACAAGTACCAAAAAAGAAGTCCCCTTTGATTAGGAGACTTCTTTATACGTAGACAATCGACCTTTCCTAGTTATGGATTTGGAGAAAAAAGATTAAGAATAGGAGTTTTAAAATGTTTTACCCTCTTCTAAAGTAATCTCTAATTTTCTAGTACGCCAAGATCTACTTAATTTGAAGGCATAAACTCTTTTTATTTGTAAATCAGTATCACCAACTAAATCATATGCATTAATGTTTCCTGTCCTTTTACTCCAAATATGGCGTGACATCTTTGCAGATTCCAAGAAGGTGTCTATGACTAATAATTGGTTTAGTTTATCATAATTAAGCTTCTGTGCCTTAATCCATTTGAGAGTTTCGGGCACTTTCGCTACCAATTTCTCTAATTTTGGCAAAAACTCATTTGTTGCTACCTCGACTTTAGTAATCTTCGCCCTTGCCATTGAAACTAACAAACAATTACAGTAACCAGATTCTCCAATCCATTCTTTCTTATACATATCAGTAATTTATTAAACTCTATCTTAATGCAAACTCTAGAGTGGCTTCTGCATGTATATCAAGCGTATCCAGAAGCCGGACTTTCAGATCTTTTGCGGTCAGAATTAAAGGCAGCTCAGTACAGCCAAGAATCACTCCATCAACTTTATATCTTTTGATTATCTCAATCATTTTCTTTTTACTAGCAGATTTGAAGAGATTTTTATAAATAATGTCATTAATTATCTTTTGCTCTTTGAGATTTGGAACTACGATTTCAATGCCGCTTGGTTTAAAAGTTTCATGGTAGAAATTTGCCTGCATAGTGAACTTTGTACCTATCAGTAGCAACTTTCTGAACTTCATCTTTTTGGCTCTATCTAGGGTATTTTTAACTATACTAAGTAATGGAATTTTAGAAAGTTTACTAAGTTCCTCAAATACCATATGTGGCGTATTTGAAGCAATAACAGCAAAATCTGCCCCAGCTTTTTGAAGTGCATTTATCCCTTTCATTAGTTCTGCAATATATTTTTTCTTGTTACCTTCCTCCTGTAGTTTTATTATTTTAGCGAAATCTACACTAAAAACTACTATCTCTGGATATGCATAATCCTTCTTCTTCTTAAAATATTTCTCAATTAGCAGCTCGTAGAATTTTGTCGTCGATTCCGGTCCCATCCCACCTAAAACACCAATTGTTTTATTCATATTTTTTTATAAAATTTTTTGATCCATTATTTTAAATCTTTATATACTGAATCTCTAAAGGCCACGCTAATCGGAATATTGCGACTTTCATCTTTTCTAAAAACTATCCTAATCTTTCCAGATCTAACCCTAAACAAATCTTCAAATCCCTGTAGTTTTTTTACCTCTAGATCTGCAAGCTGATTTAAGAGAATTTGCTGCAACAGTAGCTTGATTTTCTCTCTGCGTGCATTATCCAATTTTTGCAAAAATTTTTCAATTTTATCCATTTAATTTATCTATAGTTTTAATGATTTTCTCTACATCAAGCCCAGTTTCACAATAAATCCCAAACCCTTTTTTATCCTCATAATAAACAGTCCCATCTTTTTCCAATGGTTTAATCAAAAGCCCCTCCTGCGTTTCCTCAGCAACAAACTTATTAGTTTTGAATTTTTTCCTCCAATTTCTCGGCAATGTAACCTGCCCAGTATTAAACATAGATAAAGTATATATCATAGTTAAATTAGTTAATTTAATGAATATAGCTAATCATACTATGAATTAATTGATATGACAAAACCAAAATAGCAGATCAACATTAAATAATTGTTAAATTTTCTTAAAATTTTTCTAAAGTCTCTTCTGCAAAAACTTCTCACTACTAGCCAATATTAAAAGTCCAATTAACAGCGGAATAATAAAAAGAGGGGACCAGTAATCTGGTATAGGATCCACCGCTAGCCCCGTAAAAAGGTATTTCAAAGCAGCCATATCGTCTATAAATAAGCCCGCACCAATCCCAAATATAATTTTTCGGTACTTTAAACTTTTGAATATTACCGCAAGAATTATCAAACCCAAGCCGTAATAAAGGTGATAAGATCTATCCTCAAATATAAACTGCAAAGCTGGAGTCATGGCAGCCAAGGCCACAAAAGCTCTTGTTAATATGATAGAAACCAAAGCTGATATTGTAACTTTCATATACACATTTATCTAGTAGGTGTAGGGGCAGTAATAACTAAATATGCACTCATCAAAAATCCTATTATTGCAACAGCGAATATAGCCCACAAAAAAGGATTGGATTTAATTAATTCCGGCGAAAATGAAGGGAGCTTTCCCCAATTCAACGTAAGAAAAATTGAAACAATACTAAAGCCAAATCCATAATTAACCATAAGCAAACCAATATCAACTTTCAAATTTATAGCTACAAATGCGGCTACTATTGAATAAAGAACAGAGAAAATAATAGTTCCAAAGACACTCCACAACCCTGCACCCCCCTGCAATAAACGTAATCCAAACCAATTTCCACCTAACTCTAAATATGCAAAAACAATTGGGATGAACGGTATCAGTAAAATTTTAAACCACATAATATAGTTGTTATTTTGAATTTATTTCATCTCCAATCTTTTTCAATCCATCGTCACTTTCTGCCTTGAACCCAAACACTGAAGCCTTTTCTTCTTTTTTGTAAATTTTACACTCCGCAATGCCAGTATCTTTATCCATCAAAAATTTTAGAATAATATTCTTCCTAAATACAATCCAATGTTTTTGCACATCGCAAACATATGGACTATAAAACCCATCATCCTTATTACACTCGACTGTAATCACAATCCCAGTCTTATCAAAATCCTCTGCCAGTGGGTAATCTAGATAATAAATAGGCTTACTTTTATGATCATGCTTCAAAAATTCATTTGAGTTAATCTGATAAAGAATATTTTCCGCATCTTTATACTCAAATACTCCGCCTAGCTTAAGGCTGAAAATCTTTAAGGGCTGCTTATTCTTAAAATTTAAATCCATACGCCCTAATCCTAACAGTCTAAGAAATAAAAATCCAACCACCAAACAACCACGCTTTCGCAAAAGCTTCCTTACATTTTTTATACTTATCTTCATTAAAAGTATAAATCCCAATATTAATTATCTCCTTGCCAGTGTAGTGAGAAATTCTTCATATAGGGCTTTTCTTAAGTCTCTTTCTTCTTCTTCAAACGCTTTTGCTGCTTTTTTTGCCGCTGCTTTTAATTTCTTCATGTCGATTTTATGAAAAACTGGCTCATTTTCTAAAACGGGTATTTTTTTCTTCATATTAATGAAATTAGTATTCATAGGCATTATTCCAAACAATATAGCAAAAGTAAATTTGTAGAATTAATCATATAAAGTATTGCCAGTAATCCAAAACAGTATAATAATTCTTACGTCGATCTTAGTAAGTGTACAAGTACCAAAAAGAAGTCCCCTTTGATTAGGAGACTTCTTTTGCTAATAGTGGTGGAGCCCCGTGTTGAACCTCGCTTACTTAGAGGATGTACTATTAAATAATGAATCTAAAAAAAGTTTAAAATCTTTAATCACTTCATGGCAAAAAGTTTCTGATATCTGTATTTCTGAACTAGAATCTACTTTTATTGTTTCATATCTTTTTAATAACGGTGAGACATTCTCGATTTCCTCGCTTTTACCTATGCCATAGTAGTTATGAACAATGAAGTTTCTGATTTTATTATAATCTTTAATCTTTTCCCATAATGCTTTGTGTTTAGAGAAATCAAAATCAGCAACTTTTTCTAGATAGTTTTTTGCCCTGATAACACCTCTTCCATGTAGATCACTGACTTTGATTTTGTGTGATTTTTCGATATTTTTACTAATCGCATTAATACTTTGTTCAAACGTAGAATAACAAATGATAAAAAAAGATAACCTTAATTGATTAGGGAATAACTCTGATAATTCCTGGTGCTGTTCACTGTAGAAATCAAAAAATTCTTCTTTTTGGAATTCAGAGAGTTGTTTTTCTTCCCCTAATATCCATTCCTCAAAATTTTTTGATTCATTTTTTAAACTTTTTTCAAGTGTTTTTATATAGTTTTCAAGCTGGTTAAATTGTATTTCAGTATATGTTTTTAACCATTTCATATTCATATTTATAAAATTTAAAAAATTACAAGCGTTACATCTGCCTGCAGTTTCATACTTCTCCCTACCAATTCCTCCTCACCCTCTCAAAAACGCTCTTCTCATACGCGTCTAAATCTTCAATCTTAAACCGTGCTACGCCACTTTCCATAGCGGATTTTGCTACCATTCTTGCAACTCTTGGTACTACACGTAAGTCGAATTGTTTTGGGATGATGTATTTTTCACTTAATGGCACTTGAGCGTCAAAAATGGCTGCTTCTTTTGGGTAGGCTTTTACCAATAATTCTTTAACCAAACCTTCAACTGGCTCGTCGATCAAAGAAGCAATGGCTTCAGAAGCCGCAACTTTCATCGCTTCATTCACACTAACTGCACGTGTATCCAAAGCACCTCTAAAGATTCCAGGATAACCAAGCGCATTATTCACCTGATTAGGAAAATCACTTCTACCAGTCGCAACCAATCTCGCACCAGCCGCATAGGCTTCATCCGGCATAATTTCTGGCACAGGATTCGCTACCGCAAAAATTATAGAATCTTTGTTCATCTTGCTAACCATTTCCGGCTTCAAAGCCCCAGCCACAGACACACCAATAAACACATCCATTCCTTCAATCGCATCGCCAAGACCCGGCATTTCAACTTTGTAGTTAGCAGCGGGCTGTGCGAATTCTTTTTTATGTTCGTTAATGTCAGCGCGCTTATCAGTAATCAAACCCTTACTGTCACACATTGAAATATTTTCTTTGCGCGCGCCCATTCTCATAATTTGCCTAGCACAAGCGATTCCTGCCGCGCCAGCTCCATTAAAAATAATTTTAACTTCAGACAATTTTTTACCAATAACTTTAAGCGCATTCATTAAACCTCCACTGATAATAATTGCCGTACCATCCTGATCATCATGAAATGCCGGAATTCCCATTAACCCATCCAATTTCACCTGTAAATCAAAACACAAAGGCGCCGCAATATCTTCCAAATTAATACCTGCAAAACTTGGCTCCAAAACTCTCACCGCATCCACGAACACATCAAACTTTTTTTCAGGAGTTTCGCAGTGACTAAAATCCATACAAAGTGGGTAGGCATCAATATCCGCAAACTTCTTGAAAATCACGGCCTTGCCTTCCATAACCGGCAAACCAGCCATCGGACCAATCGCGCCAAGCCCCAAAATCGCCGTTCCATCAGACACAATTGCGACAGAGTTTCCACGATTAGTATATTTATAAACGTCATCCGGATTTTTTGCTATTTCCAAACATGGCACAGCTACACCTGGAGTATAAGCCAAAGATAGGTCCTGTTGAGTTGCGCAGGCTTTGGTCGGAGCAATTCCTAACTTACCTGGAATTGGTTGGGCATGATAATTTAAAGCGTCATCTTGTAGAGTCATATTGAGAATTTAGAATTATTTTATTGAAACATATTGAGTTCTTTCCGCACCCACACCCATTCCCACAATTTTGCAGTTTGCAGATTTCTCGATTAGTTTTGCAACTTCACGTAAAGCTGCTGGTAGTTTTGAGAATTGACGAACTTTTGAAACATCTTCTTTAAACGCAGTTTTTTTAACGATCACTGGTTTTACTCTTTCGTAAGCATCCACGGCGCCAGGCACATAATCGATTTTTTTGCCATCTAGTTTATATCCCACAACTAAAGGAATTTTTCCCTCAGCCGTTCCAGCATATACATTTAATAAATCACATTTATTGATAATTAATTCACTCACGCCATTCATTCTGATTGCATAATTTAACTGCACCAAATCAAACATTCCCACACGACGAGGTCGGGTAGTCACCGTGCCATATTCCGCAGACATTACACGAATTGCTTTGCCTACATCAAACCCATCTTTAGATTTTAGAAGTTTTTTTATGTCATATTTTAATTCCACTGCTTTAGCATATTTTGGCGCACCACCATCAAGAGTAGCCGCACAATATTCTTCAGATTTTTTACCTCCAAATTCAGATGTGAAAGGTCCATTTCCAACACGTGACATAATTGCTTTTGCGATACCAATAGTTTTGCGATGATAATTGGCGGATAAATCTCCACCCACAAACGCCGCTCCCGCAACTGTATTTGAAGAAGTCACATAAGGCACTGAACCTTTATTAATATCCAGCATCACGGACTGAGCTCCTTCAAAAAGAATTCTCGCGCCTTTTGCCGCTTGCTTCTCCATAAATAAAGTATCTAATTGAATGTAATCTTTGATTTTTGCGAATGCTTTTTCGATATTTTTCACATAATTATCAGGATTTTCTACACGCACTTTTTGAAATTCTTCATAAGCTTTTAAATTTTCAAGAATGTTTGCGAAATATTTTTTTGGATTTTCCAACAGGTCACCGAGACGAATATTAACAAGTGATTTTCCATTCATTCTAATCGCTTTGTCCGCATAACAAGGGCCGATTCCATTTTTAGTCGTACCAATCACTTTACCGATTTGCGCATCTAGTAGAATTTGGTGCGGCTGAACTACACTACACAAACATGAAACATGTAAACGGCCTTTTAATTTAATTTTAATTGCTTCGAGTTTTTGAATTTCCGCAGCCAATTTTTCGATATTAACCACGCAACCTGAACCAATATACAAAGTTTTTTTAGGATAAAAAATTGCAGAAGGAACCTGATTTAGCGCCACCTTACCGCCATCTTTTGTCTCGATAGTATGACCGGCATTTGCGCCACCATTAAAACGCGCCACGATATCGTAATCGTTAGCCATTACATCCACGACTCGGGCTTTGCCCTCGTCGCCATATTGAAGCCCAATAACTACATCAGCATAGCCTTGTTTAGACTTTTGTTTTGTTGCCATAATTTGAAATGTTGAGAATAATTTATCAAGAAGCTTTTAAAAAAAGCCTCCCTTTGCCCACACAAAAATTATCTCATTTAGAGGTGGATGTCTAGTTGGAAATTTTTTACGGAAAATGCTCCGCCATTTAGAAAGAAACCCCCTGCTGATCCAGCAGGGGGTTTCGGGCAACTTCACAATCGATCTGTTTTTGTTTTGATTTTATCCAATTCGCGCTCACAGCTTAGCCAGGCCTCGCAGTCTTCGACTGCTCGGCCTTACATTGCCGGTACACGAACCAGGATGTTGGAGTAGGAAGGAATGGGTGAGATGTAGTTCACCCCCTTGTGGGTGGGAGTGGACGTCGGGTTGATGCTGATCCAGGAACTGTATTGGGACCAGGCATCGAACTTGTCCAGCAGGGGATATTCGCTCCAGACTGCCAGATCGCTGATCTTGCTAGGAGCATTGGTCTTGATCAGCAGCACAGCCGGCAGTTCTGAGCACTCGAATTTGATCTTATCCATCTTGCTGGTGTCAGTAGAGAACGAGCCCCAGAGACTCCCCACAGCCCCCTTGGTCAGAGCCTGCCAGTTTCCCTTCGGCGCGTAGACGTAGAGTGAGTACCCCTTTGCGGGATCACACACCCATCCATTGCTTGGCGGTTTTGCCTGGCACTTTCCGACGCTGTCACAGACTTGATCAGCCGCGCATGAGCCACAGCTGAGAGTACCTGCACAGCCTTCCCCATAGTCATAGATCTTGGAACCGCAGACCACACCGAGTCCGGTGCAGGTAGGCGGAACGCAGATCTTTTTGCAGATATCACTCACGCAGTTGTAGCCGCTTGCACATGTCCCGCAGCTTCCACCACAGCCATCCAAACCACAGGTTTTACCAGAACAGTTTGGCACACATGGTGGCGGAGGCGGCGGCGGTGGAGGCGGCTTCACGGGAACAGGAACAGATGGAGACACGGGTCCAGGAGCCGGCGTATTTTTCCCAGCTTGAACCTTTACGAGAACCTGAACTCCAGCTGTAGCTCCGCTGTGCGTCAGATTAGGAGTCACGGTAGTTGCGGGGATGCTAGGATCCATCACTAGCGGACTGTAGTATTCTACCCATGCACTGAAGGGTGGAAGACTTGCATCCTCCAACCACGCACTGATAGAAGTATTTGCTCCGCTATTCACCAGAACAATCACGGGAAGCTCGTTGCATTCCACATGAAGATTGAGCTTGTTCCCTGCAGCCGGCAGCTTCCCCGAATAGGTCCCCGCCGTCGGACCAGAGGTCATTGCCTTCCAGGTTCCATTTGGGGACGAGATCTTGAGAGTGTAGCCCTTTGCTGGATCACAGGTCCAATTGCTATTACTACTGTTGCTGTCGATGCACTTACCATCGGTGCAGCTTTGACCCGTTGGACAGGTGCCGCACTCAACGTCACCCCAGCAAGAATCATCGATGTAGTAGCTGATGCCACCACAAGACAGACCCTTGCTTGCACAGGTCGGCGGATTGCACGGTTTCTTGCAAACGTTATTCACACACGAGTAGCCAGTTTGCGTACAGGTCCCACAGCTTCCGCCGCAGCCATCCGAACCACAGGTTTTCCCGTTACAGTTCGGCGTACACCCAGTCACATCATTCGATTTCACATCACTGTAGGACACCGCCCCGAACGACCATACATCCGCACCCGACGCCCCACCAGCTGGAGGCGGCACCACAGGAGGATCCTGTGTAACCACCATCTCACAGGTATAGTTGTCAGGGTTGAACTTGCAGTTATCCGAACATTTCACACTATGCTCGAAGCACGGCGATAGGGCCGCCGCCATCACAGCATATTCCCCGCGAGTCACATACTTAGCCATGTCTTGGGTCATGGAGAAGCCGATTCCACCCTTCACGAAGATAGTGCTCATGTACGGGTATGCCCAGTGATCTTTGGCAAGGAATTTGAACGGCGTCTCTGGAACATTCTCCATCGTCGGGAGAAGATTGCCCTTCACTGCCGCTTCGACCAGGAATTTAGCCGCTTCGGCGTAGGTCACATACTGGTTAGGAAAGAACTGAATCTTGCCCGTAGTAGTAATTAGATTCTTGCTGATACCGCATGTGACATAGGGATAGAACCAGTCCGAGGATTTAACGTCGCTGAAAGGTTCCGTAAGATTTCCCGTACACTTCAGACCAGCAAGCTCCATCGCGATCTTTAGCGCTTCAGCTCGGCTGAGACTATCGTTCGGGTAGAACTTTCCATCGCTCTTGCCAGAGGCGACACATTCCCGCCAGAGGTACTTGATTGCCACCGCCTGACGCTCCGGAATTTTAGCTTGATCTCCGAAGTTCGGCTGCTTCCCAGCATTCCCACAGCTGCTGTTCAACGGACATCCGGAGACCTTCTTACAGGCACCTTCCTTCCATCCGCAGGTCCCTCGCTCGAGATTATCGAGCTTGAGTGGATTTGCAGCGATTTGCGTATCGCCTTTAAGGCACTTGGGAATGTAGCTTGCATCAGCACCGAAGCCACGCTCAATGGGGGCCTCATTATTACAGTCTTGGAACTGGAAATGGAGATGTGGACCACCAGCATTTCCACTTTTACCGATCTCCCCGACTTTGAATCCCTGACATAGAATCTGCCCTTCGTGTACGGCTACAGATCCTTCGGTGAGGTGCGCATATCGGGTACAGACATTGTTACCGTGATCAATGATCACGTAACACCCCCAGCCTTTCTTCTCAGGGCAGACGTTGTCGATGATCTTCACCGTTCCGTCAGACGACGCGAGTGCAGGCTTGCCAGAAGCATTTTCCTGTTTTCCGTTAACATACTTCGAGTAGTAGAAATCCCAGCCATAGTAGGTGTCCTCCCACGTGTGAGAGCTTTTGTCATCACAGTATGGCATGTCGTTGGGATCGGCCTGATTGTAGGGGTATGCCTGGTCGCAGTCCTTGCAGTGACTGCCCCAGGATTGAGAGATCCCCCAGGCGTAGTCCTTAGAGAGCGGGAGCTTGTGATCGGTCGCAGTGAGCGCCGCCTGCTTGGTGTTGTAGTGAGACTCCGTCACGTTGCTTTCGGCATCATGATTGAAGTCGTTGAAGTCGCCACAGCTGAGTCCGGCGAATGCCAGCATCAGCCACATCATCCAGAACTTGAACATTTCTTGTTTCCTTCTTTCGTTGTTTGAACAGATCGAGTTGTTAAGGAACACCCCGCAAACCATTTGGTAATGTTTGCGAGAATCGAGGTTATTCTTGGAATTAAGGTATCGTTGTTTCCTTTCTCTTATTTAGCGTTGATCCCGTCATTCACTGAGAACTTCTCAGTTGCGAGTAAATGATATTTCAAAAATAAAAATTTCAAATTTTTGAGAATTTATAAAAATAAAAATCGCAGACACATAACAAAAAAACGAGCTAAATTGTGTTGTCCTATTCTGTTCAACAGTAAATGATTGCTATTTAATTTACAAAAAGTTATAAAATTAAAAATTAACAAAAAAATTATGTATCACAGTTTTCTAACAACTATAGCAATATTGTTTACAGCTTTTGGTGGACAAGTTGCTGGTGGAAAAGAATTAAAAAATAATTTTGGATTATATGTGGGAAGCTATTTTAGTAATATAACGTATCTGACAAAAATGCAGTCTGCCTTTGAATTAGCTCCAACTAGCTGTGGAAGTATCGCTAATTTAGTCAACGCAGTTGAAGCACCAAAAAGTTATTACAATGGTGTATATATTAATTCCAGAACATTTAAAAGAAGAGTTAACAAACTTCTACACGACGATCAAAAAACTGAACGATTTCTGATTAAGATTAAAGAAGTGATGAATACAAAAAAAATAGAAGTCGATCAATTATGTATTAAAAATAATATAATATACTTAACTTTTTTAGATTTAAATTCTGATTCTGTAGTAATCGCAACCTGGGATCAAGCAAAAGAAAAATTTATTTTATCAGAACCATTAAGTACCCCAAAGATGAACCCGCTAAATTACTTTTTTGAACCGGCAGCAATAAACGGTAAGCATCTTTACTACACAGTGGCGGGGGAGATGTCTGTTAAATATTGGACATTTGAACTCTTAAAGTCTGCAACCAATGAATCAGAATATGTTGAAATATGTACTGGCCATGCAAAAGAGCCATATAATCCTAGTGATGATATCTATGGTGGGATGAGATACCTTTGCGATCCTGAATATAACCCTTAAAAATAATTACTATGAACTCACTGCTGCCATATATGATTTTTGTACTCATTACACTAGGTAATGAGGGCTTAGCAAATGCATCACTTCCTGCCAGTGCTGTTCTCTATGAGAGCGTGGATTATACTGACCACATAAATTACTTACAGCAAGAAATTGCCTCATATAAAAGCAATCCCACTAATTGCGGAAAAATATATAAACTCACAGGTTTAGAATTCAACTATCCATCCACGGCATTTCTAAGATCTAAACTATTGAAAAATAAGCTCACTTCAATTTTAGGCAACCACGAAAATACTGATATTTTTATTGAAAGACTCTATGAGTACTTAACTAATAAAAATATCGTACTTATAGATGAAATTTGTACTAAAAATAATATTGTTTATGTAACGTTTACAAAACGAATTGGACAATATGGTCATGGTTTATTGTCAGTTGCGATTTGGGATCTTTCATTTCAAAAATTCACCACATCACAGCCATTGCCAGTATTTGGGAATTTTACTTATTTTTTTGAGCCAGAGGCGATAGGTAATAAACATCTATTCCAGATTTATTATAAAAAACCCGGTAAATATAATTGGCAATCCTTTTTACTAGATGAACTATCGAATAGATATGTGATGATAGAAAAATGCGATGGGTCCGCCAATTATTTTGATAATGAAATAAAAGAATTTAGTCGTTATTTTATATTTGTCTGCAATCCGGAATACAAACCAGTTTCTCCCAAAATATAATTAATATAGCTTTTATAAAATCCTCCCACGCCCACCAAAAAATCCCCACCTCTCGCGAGAGGTGAGGATTTTAGGTTCAGTCCGTTATTTTGTTTTTATGACGATAGAATTACGGTTTTCTTACACTCAATACTATTTCTTACACTCCACCCTCTCCTCTGGTAGATACTCATGCGCTAGGCTCATCTACCGGCTTTAACTCTATAGGCTGAAGTTCGGTCAAATCTATAACTGGTGGTTCTTTTGACGGTACTACATTGAATGCTTTGATTTCTATCATGGCGCTTTCAGAAATATTTGCTTTGACCTGATCGTAGTAAGATTCGATCTTTGCAGGGTCAGCGTAATATTTACCGGGAGAGACAACACGAGCATAGTAAGCAATTCCATCCGGATACTTTCTGTAAACACTACTTTTCATCCAATAATCCCAATAGAAACTAATCTCCTGACCACTTACAGAATATGGGTAGTCTGAGTTAGTATCATAATTTCCATAGCCTGTAACCGGTTTTAACCCACTCGGTACAATATCCGTCACTCTATAAAATCCACTTCTATTCATTAACACGCCATACAAATCCCAACTCTTGATTGGTTCTGGAGTCTTAAGTTCAAGTCTAACTTCTACCAACTGACCTTCCGTAAACTGTGTAGTCTCGACTCCATTCACAAAGTATTTTCTAGTAATACCAAGCGAGTCATCTCTCACGAAATTTTCTGGTTCAATTGTCTCAAAAGTTTTCTTAACGGCAGACAATTGACCTTGTTTAATAGTAGTTTCAACCTTATCGCCAGCAAAAGCCATCACGCTATAAGTCTGCCAAGGTTCCAAAGTAACCTCATGATCATCATCATTAAATTTAATATTGAAACTAACAGCCTTAGTATCCAAGTGTTTCAAGCTTGCTTTCAAATATCCTAATTTGTACAAATTTAAAACTTCATCTTCCAATCCACCATTCTCAACAAATTCCCAGAATTTAGCCGCCTGATCCAAATCACCAAAATCGGAAGCAAGAATCGCAGCAAATGCGGTAGCCTTTACCTCTTTAGGTTTTAAAAATCTATCCAAATTTTTCTCGTAAATTTCTTTTGCAGAATCTTTTTCACCAATTGCGTTATATGCCATCGCGATCAACATTTCATGTTCCAAACTCAAGGTCTTTTCTGTCTTAATTTGATCCAGGCTCAACAAAACCGGTTCATGTAAGGCAGCCAAACCACTAATCGCATAGATGATTTGATCCAGATTTTCATCTTTATTCTGATAGAAACCGTTCAAATAATTCGCAAGGACAGTTTCTTCAAAATATTCTCCACCACCCATCAAAACTACCAAACTTGTTAATTTCAAATCAGGGTCAGCATAAGGTAGAATGGACAAACCGCTCTTTTGGTAGTTTGCAGCCAAATATTCATTATTATATTTTGCGCCTTCTTTAAAGTATTTATTAATTAAATCATTGGCCATAACCTGTGCAACTTTTTGATCAAGTCTGTCTCCACAATCACAAGCCAACATCCATAAATCTCCATAAAATTTAGCCGCACCCGCATCCATAAATTCTATTTGTGTAGGTCCATTTTTGGCTAGGCTGAATGAAGTTTTATCACTCACTTTATCAATAACTTCAACTTTTTCCTGTCTCAATCTTGACCCAACTACGGTGATTTCCTTTTCTACAGCATCTTCAAATTCTCCAGATTTTCCACTCAATATTATAGAATGTGTACCCTCAACAAGTTTCGGTAATTTATAAGGAATGCTCTCAAAAGCCTTTTCCATCATTTCTGGACTCTTAACTCCAGACCAATCTTCAATGGCATAATGAATCACACTCTTATCGGTTAATTCATCACCATAAGCACGTACTTTAATATAAGGCTCATCTTTCACGGAGAATTCATCGTTACCAACAACATCCACAAAGAATGGTAATCCAACAGCAATATTTGCAGTATTCTGACCAGCCTGTAAATTTTCAAGATCCAAAGCTTGGGCCATCACTCTCCAAGATGTCACATTATCCGGAAGTTTGAATTTAACTTCTGCATAACCACTATTATTCGTTTCGATCACCTCAAACAAAGCAGTGTCCTCGAAATCATCTCTAATCATATCGCCATCTTTACTGTTGTGAACATAGTAATCGTTGGCAAAATAAGTATGTAATTCATCAACCTCAAAGTTGTATACCCAAACCGGTGCATTAACTTTTCTAATATTATTTATAGTAATTAATTCACCATCTTTTCCAAGCATCTTGTCTCCAATTTTTGCATCTCCAATTGGCATCCATTTACCATTCACAAACACTATGTGCTCTTTTGTTACTTCCAAATTTTCATTAACAACCAGGTACTCAGAAACAAAATGTGAAACCGTTCCATTAACTCTTGCTGGAACCATTTGACCAGATTTTGCATCTCTTTTTGTTAGAATTTCATCGCCTTCACGAATATCTTTTATTACCTTATAGCTACCGTCAGCCATCAAAATTCTAGTTTCTCCAGTGAAACATCCTCCCTTACCACCCTCCTGAGCATTCGCGGCGGGATCTTGATGAGTATCGTAAGTAATTAATACACCTGATGAAACTGGCATATAAAGATCACCTAGAATATCAGTGAAGTTTTCATAAGTAGCTACGTAATAAGCCTCATCAACCAGGTTTAAATTTACTTTAGCTTGTAAGGGATCGCCATCCTTGTCAGTTACTTTTACTGAAAGTTTGACTTCATCACCGGGTTCATACTTTTTTTCATCAGCTTCGATTTCTACATTCAATTCTTTTAGATCTTTTTTATAATAAGCAATATCTTCCCAGAAATTTTTATAGCCATTGCCGGTAAACATCACCCCATCCACGATCACATTTGGCACATAGCTTTTGCCGAACTCAAAACTATATTCCGGTTTATCTGTTAAAGTGAAGTCTTGGATACCGCTAGATTCTTCAAGAAATAAAAATTTAGCACCCTTCTCTACTGGAATTTTTATATTGTTATTAGTGAATTCGGCTTTAACTTCCTCACCAATATCAAATTCATTTCTTGCATCTCCCCACATACCACCATCTTGAGTTTTACCAGTAGTAATCTGAATCTGATTATAATCATAGTCGTACATACGGCCGCTATCTCCAAATACATAAACACTTGTCATAGCAGGACTTCCGGCATCATCCGCCGCAGAAACAAAAAGTGTATAATATGATTCTTTATTCATATTAACTTCATAAGTAGCTTCGCCATTGTCATTGGTTTGAATAACGGGATTTTTTAAGGCAATATCTCTGTTTTGCAAATAATAACCATACTTTTTAACTATTTTTTTCTGAATAAAATCGTAATATTCTCCATTATCAATTTTAGTCCAATACGACTCTCTTAATTGAAGATTAACCTTTCTGTTTGGAGCGATTTTGCCAAGGTAAGATTCTTCAAGGTACATTTCATCATCGTCAACTTTATTTAATTTTTCCAAATCAACCCAATTAGTCTGAATTTTTACCGTTCCAACATTTTTACCTTCTTGATTTTTCTCTGTGATATTTTCAGCTTTCACATGCAATTTAGAATCAAAAACCATAACATTGGCATAACCGCTTATAGCGCTTGATTCAGACATTGTTGGATGAATCTCGTAGTATTCTGAATGTGAATCAGAACAGTATACTTTATCCATATCGTTACAAGCTCCTTTTGGTGCTTTTAGAGAAGCAGTCGCTTTACCATTTTGATCTGTTCTTAAAGATGCAGCACCTGGAATGCTTGAGCTAAGCTCCATATTAGCCACTGGTGTCCCATCAAAGAACGCAGCTTCAATATCAAAGTTTACTGGTTCATTTGCGAATACAGCCTTTTTATTAGGCTCAATAGTCAAGTTGTAAGCTGGTTTTGTATAATCCTTCACTTCAAAATAGAAAGCTGAAAAATATTCTTCCCCCTTCATTACATTTGCATAATAGTAACCAGGAAGGTAATTTTTTACAGTAATTTTACCTTTAAATACCCCATCACCATCAACTTCTAGTGGTATAGTTTGCAATAATGCATCTCCACTATATTTAATTTCCAATCTCAAATCATCCAAGTCATCTTTAGCAGTTTTATCCTTGATGAAACCCCAAAACTCCACAGTATCATTTGGTTGATAAACAGGTCTGTCTGTATATAACCCATACCAATATTTATCTCTAGAACCAGAATCAAAATAATACGATCCCAATTCCATAATTAATTTTTTATCTCCCGCAGTAACTTCTGCAAATTCTAAATTTCCTTCATAACCTTTGATTTCTTTCCATTCTTCCGGAGTATCAAAAGTAGCGATACCACGGGAATCTGTCTGTGTATTCACATCTGACTTTGAGAAATTAATTTTTGCATCCTTAACTGCCTCGCCTGTCTTTAAATCATTCACCCAAACTAACGACTCAGTCTGAGAAATCGTAACGAAAGCTGATAAATCTGTTACCTGTAAGAAAGCTTGTTTTGTATTTCTACCATCTTGAACCTGTAGTAAATAATTACCTTCCCCCAATTGAGCCTCTGGCAAATACGCATACGTGATCCAATTTACCTCCGTAAATGGCGCTTCAAACGTTCCAACTTTCTGCAATTTTGAAGTGTCAAACTGATAATTCTGCCTGCTCAAAGTCGCCCAATAAGGTGCTTTATGAGAATCATTTAAGGCAGCCATAAAATTCTCATATGAAGGATATTTATAAACATCAACACTAATACTATTCACACCTTCCTGTGTTAACTGCCATGCATCTACCATCATTGATATAGTTGCATCCGTTTTTGCTTCGTAGTAAGTACGTCCAAAATTGAACTTACTAGCCTTTTCTCCATCAAGGTAACTTGTTTCAAAACTAAAAATCAAGTCTTCAGTCAGAGTTTGATCAGAACCTCCAAGAGCCAAACCTTTTTTAACTTTTACTGTATATAAGGTAGAAGGTTGCAATCCTTTATCGGCTATAAAAACCAAGGTTTTTTGATGTTTTTCGAATCTACCAGGAGTTGCCGGTGTAATTTCAAAACTATTTTTTGCTGCTTCCAAATCAAAATTCCCATGACTAAAATTAACTTCTACACCAGAGTTTAAAGGTATATAGGTTGTTTTATCTCCTGGTAAAGTATTGATTATTTTAAATGTATCTTTTACCTGATAACTCCAGCTGTATTCCACTTTTTTAATATCTCCCTTTGCATCTTTCTGTTCACTTAAAATTGAGAAGTTATAAACTTTATTGGCTTCTAAGTCATCAATTGGAGTAACCTGATATTCTCCTTCTCCAACTCTTTCTACCTTTACTTCTGCTTGAGGAGTTACTAATAGATGATCCTTAATTACATCCTCATCATAATCTATTGAAGATGTTAGACTAAAGCCACTTTCCTGATCTACACCACTGGTATCTTGATCAGCAGCAACCATTGCAAAACTAGCTTCTACAACGTCAGCGTTAATTCCTCTACCTAAAAATAAATTCCCAAAGTTTGTCGTGAATACTAGAGCTACTATAAGTACGGCAGCAACAACACCTACCGGGATAAATCTTTTTGGACTTTTAAATAATGATTTAAAGAAATCCAGAACTCCAAATGGATTGTCCTCAGGTTCTGGGTCAGTTTGAGAGCCTTTTTTTGCTCTGGTTTCAATCTGTTTCCAGAGATAATTCTTGCTTTTTTGCATTTTTAATTTGTCCACAGACCTATTTGTAAATTTTTTATCTTCCATATATTTAAATAAAGTTAGGGGATAGTAGTTGTCTTAAATTTGTCATTGCTCTATGAATTGAAGCCTTTACCGCACCTTCAGATGTATTGATTGTCTCTGCAATTTCTTTTTGGGATAAACCAGTAAAATAGTAAAGACTGATTACATTCTGATGTTCGGGTTTTAGCGTAGCCATTGCATCACTAAGTTTTGAAAGTTCTTCATCGCCAAAAAGTGTTTTATCTATTTCTGCTAATTCTTCTTTAACATCTGCCACCAAACTTTCCTGACCTTCCATCTCTGTTGTGAGAATAGTAGTTGTAGGTTTTCTGCGTTGATTCTTTAATCCATTAATTGTAATTCTGTATAACCAAACTTTTATCGATATTCCCACCCACTTGAATTTGTGGAAATTTTCAAAAGCCTTAATAAAGGTGTCAGCAGTGAGATCGTAAGCCACCTCACTATTGATAGTTCGTTTCAGCAAATATCGGAAAATCATTTCATAGTAGAATTCATAAACTGTTTTGAATGATTCTCTGTCAGTCTTGAAATCCACTATTAATTGCTGTTGAACCTGTAAGTCCAGGTCTTCAGTTTGCATAAGTTAAAGATTAAAAATTTTAATTACAGTACCAATAACAAAGAAACTTTAAAAGGTTACGATAAATCCTCTTGAAGTTTTTTTTGTAAGAAAATCAACAGCGCTGCGTCTTCATTAGTGCTAGCAATTAAATATACATAATTTTATTGTCTAACCCACACGTATCATGAAAACATCAATGAACTCTACCTTTAATACACAAACACAAGGAAATAACGATTCAATTGATCTTGCGTTTACAATATTAATTATGACAGGAGTTGGTATTTTTTTACTCTCCTATATCGCTCTATAAAAGCTACTGAAGTCTAGATATTAAATATTTATAACCTAACCAAAACCACCATGTTAGAAACAATCGCTGTCATTCTCTTAGTTCTATGGGCAATCGGGCTGGTAACATCCACCACGTTAGGCGGCTTCATCCATGTTTTGTTGGTAGTGGCCATTATAGTAATCCTAATGCGTGTAATCCAGGGTAAAAAAATAATCGCTTAAACTATTTCACAACAAATCCGATAATTTTTCCTGGCACGTAGATTTCTTTGACAACCTGACCCTGAGCTAGATATTTCAAAACATTCTCTTGGGATTTAGCTGATTTAAATGCCTCTTCCTTGTTAGCATCTTTTGAAATTTCTATCTCACCACGAACTTTGCCATTTACCTGAACTCCTATTCTAACTGTACTATCAACGGCTAATTTTGGATCATATGTTGGCCACTTACTATCAAAAACACTAGTTTTATTACCTAATAGCTCCCAGCATTCTTCAGCTAAATGAGGTGCAAGCGGAGCGATCAATTGGGCAATAATTTTTTTGCCAGCCTTATCTACGCCATTTTTATTCGCAAAATTTACAAACTCCATCAAAGCTGCAACGGCTGTATTAAATTGCATTTTTTCTATGTCTTCTTTAATTCTCTTAATTAATTTATGAAGAGTTCTTTTTAAAGCTACTGCGTCCTCAACCTTAACATTTTCATCAGAAATCAATCTCCAAAATCTATCCGTGAAACGTGCAATACCTGTAATACCTTTATCACTCCAGTCGCCACCTTCTGTAAAAGGACCCATAAACATCAAATACATTCTAAAAACATCACTACCGTATTTAGCCACGAATTCATCGGGACTAACCACATTACCTTTTGATTTACTCATTTTAGCGCCATCCTTTGTAATAAGACCCTGGTGCACTAAACGTTTAAATGGTTCTGCTTTTTTATCATCCATCAAAACTTTGTGAATGAAGCGCGCATATAAGAGGTGCATGCAGGCGTGTTCTGGACCACCGATATAAGTATCTACCGGAAGCCATTTTTTAACTGCCGCCATATCAAAAGCCTTAACCTTATCTTTGGCGCTCAAGTATCTCAAATAATACCAGCTTGAACACATAAAAGTATCTAGTGTGTCTACTTCGCGTTCAGCCTTGCCTCCACATTTTGGACATTTTGTATTTACGAATTTAGGTACAGAAGCCAAAGGTGCTTTACCCTTTGGTTTGTAATCCACACCTTTAATTGGCAATATTACCGGTAAATCTTTTTTTGGAACTGGCTGCATTCCACATTTCTTGCAATTAATCATTGGAATTGGAGCTCCCCAATAACGCTGGCGAGAAATTAACCAATCTTTTAATTTATAATTTACCGCTGCCTTACCAATACCTTTTTCTTCTACATATTTAATAATATCTTTTCTAGCTTCACCCCATTTTCTACCTTTAAATTTTTCTGGTAACTGCATGATCGCTTCTGGATCATGATGATAGCAATATTCTAAATTCATTACTTTTTTGGCTTCAACTGGATCGGCAGGAGCCATAACTGGCTTCAACGGAATATTATATTTTTTGGCAAAAGCAAAATCTCTTTCGTCATGCGCACTACAGTTCACAATTCCACTGCCATAACCCATAACCACAAAAGAAGCTATCCATAAAGGTAAATCCCCGGTGCCAAATGGATTGTCTATATATCTGCCTGTAAAAATTCCTTCACTATCTGCCTCTACATCAAACTTATTGGCCATTTTTTTCTTTTTAACCTTCTCCACAAAGGCCATGACTGCTTTTTCTTGTTTTGTACCTTTAACTAGTTTTGCAACCAACGGATGTTCTGGTGCAATTACCGCAAATGTCTGAGCCATATAAGTCTGTGGCACAGAGTCAAAAGCCTCGATTTTTATATCGAAATCCTTAATTTTTTGCTGCCAAAAAACACCCTCACTGCGACCAATCCAGTTAGTCTGCATTACTTTGGTTTTTTCAGGCCAATCTAATTTAGAATGGTCCAATAAATTTTCTGCATAGTTACTTATCTTAAAAAACCACTGATTTAAATTTTTTGGAGTAACCAAACTTCCACATCTTTCACATTTTCCTTCCTGTACCTGCTCATTTGCCAAAACCGTCATACAACCTGGACACCAGTTTACAGGGGCTTCTTTTTTGTAAGCCAAGCCTTTTTTGTATAATTCTAAAAATACCCATTGAGTCCATTTATAATATTCCGGCTCAGATGTATTAACCATTTTTTCCCAGTCATACATTGTACCAATCGCAGAAAGCTGCTTGATCATATATTTCACATTTCTTGCAGTGCTTTCTTGAGGTGGTACACCAGTTTTTATCGCATAATTTTCTGCAGGCAAACCAAAACTATCAAAACCCATCGGTTCCAAAACATTAAAACCATTCATTCTCTTATATCTGCCCCAACTATCAGCCGGTCCATAATTATACCAGTGACCCACGTGAAGTTTGTCTCCAGATGGATATGGAAACATCACCAAATTATAATATTTAGGTTTTTTGCTCTTGAGATCCACTTTATAAAGTTTGCTTTTATCCCATTTTTTTTGCCACTTTTGCTCAACACCAATAGCTTTATAACTGGAGTCCATCTTGAAAATAATTAAAGACTAAACGTCCCCAATTCTAATCAAAAGCCTAACCAGTAGCAACGTTACTTTTTAGCGTTGAAACTGATCTTATCAACCAATAACTGTTTAGTTTTATCGTCCTTCAAATCTTTGATAGGAGGGTAAACACTTTTTACCCAGCCACTATCTTCTGCGGAATTTTTAGAATTTTGATCATCAATATATCCCTCAGCTTTTTCGGTTATATCTTTAACTACAAAAATCACGCTGGTAGTTTTATCTTTTTCCTGCACTGGAGTTGCATCAAATAAGAATAATTTTTTAGAATTTTTAAACGCAATTTTGTATGGCCCAATACCTTTCACTTCTTCATCACCCTGCACCAATTTTGTATAATCAGCAGCTAGGTCAGACACTTCATCTTTGTGTACAAGATCAAAAATCTTTACATTCTCCAAACTAGTACATTTGACATCTAAATGTTCACAAAAAAGATCAGTTGCTTCTACTATATAGCCTTCACTGGTTGTTAAAAAAGAAATTTCTTTTTGATTCAGCAAACTATCCTGTTTTTCTTCTTCGTGGCTCTGGCTAGCCTCGTTACTAGTAGAATGACCACTGCCCAAAACATCGCTCTTAATATTATTCACATCTCCCTTTCCCAACAAAAAAAGCATCATTGAGAATGAAATCGCAAAGACTGATAGCGCAGATATCATAACCTTTTTGTTCTGATTGATGTCAGTCATTTATTGTTTATTTTTATTAGTATTGCAAACTTTCAAATATAATTATATAATATATCCGTACTTATGTCAACTAGTCCCTAACAAATATCAATTAAAACAAAAAAATATGGCCAATGAAAATGATTCTATACTATTGGATATCCTCAAAAGAATACCTCTCTTTGCTAATTTAGATCCAACACTCCATCACGAAATTATCCAGCACATTGTCTTAATGTATTACCCAGCCAACTACAATCTCTTTAAAGAAGGTGACGACGGTGACGCTCTCTATATTATAAAGAAGGGGATGGTGCAGATTTTCCATGAAGCTAAGGAAGAAGGTGACCTACCAAAAAAAGTTGCAGAAATAACTGATAACGGATTTTTTGGTGAAATGGCTTTGGTTTCTGATGTACCACGTAATGCTGCTGCCAGAACAATTCTAGATTCTGAAGTTTTTATTCTTAGTAAGCAGGATTTTAGAAACCTACTCGACAGTAATACAGCATTAGCCGAACAAATTAGTGCTACAATGATTGCCAGATTAAAAGAAAATGACCAACAAAAATAAATGATTATTTTACATTTAATATTTGCACATTTACTAGCTGACTTTGTCTTGCAGCCCGGCAAGTTAATCCGTTGGAAAATGCATAGCGGTATGGGAATACTAGTACATGTCTTGATTCACTTGGTGATAACTCTATTAGTTTTAATTCCATATTTAATAAATGGCCACGTATGGCCTCTAATAGTTGCAGGTGGTGTCGCGTTTTGCCATTTTTGGATTGATCAAACAAAGATCAACTATGACCTAAAGCATGATAAAAAAGTCCTACCATTTTTACTCGATCAGGCCTTACACTTTTCTACGTTATTTGTCGCCGCATTTACTCTAAGTGAAGGAGATTTAATACTTCCAAATGGTAGTTTTTACGAACTTTACACTAACCCAGGCTTGATTAGCTTCTTATGTTTTAGCATTCTTTTTACAGTAGCCATTGAAATCTATCATTTCCAAAAGCAACGTGAAAAAAATAACACAGCAAAACTCAACATTAATAACAGAAAGATGCTACAGAGAATGCTGATTCTGACTGTCATGTACATCCTGTTTTTATTCATTTACTACAGCGGCTTCTCTGGCTGATAGTTCTTTTTGAGTGCTCAAGTCCAAGAATGTATGAGTCCAAACCGTGTATGAAAAAACATCCACGATTCCATTTAAATATGAGGCAATTAACAGAGCGATAAGTCCCACGCTACCACCTACAATTACACCTGTAACTGGCAGAGTAACCGTTGCGAGATATCCAGTAATTCCAATAATCAAAGATGGAATCAAAAACACCAAAAACACCTGAAAAATAATTCTCACTCCTATCAGCATCATCAAAACCGTCACTAAAAAAGTATGCTTCCAATGCGTCATTACCAGCTTCGCACTTTTTTTCATACTCTCAAAAACATTTTCATCATCCACAACTATATAAAAATCCGCATAAGTAAAAAGCAGCGTCAAAATAAACCCAATAACTATAAAAAGAATAAACACCGGTAAAAGTAATTCAAAAATAGTTAAACCCAGATTTCTCATAACAAATCCCATTTCAAAAAGTATAGAAAAGAAGCCAAAAGTTTTAATCAAAAGGTGATATTCAAATAGTTTTAAAAACGGCATAAATCCATATTTAAGACCCGCACCTACGCCAACATTCTGTCCATTTTTATTTCTAGCAATAGTTTGTATTGCTGCTGCCCTGCAAAGAGTTGGTAATAAGAGGTAAATCACCATAAAAATCACAAGCATTATAATAAGCGGTATGCTCAGTGAGGTATGAGTTTTAACAAAATTCCAAATATATCCAAGTAGTTCACCGAGCACTCCATGTTTTTCACTTCCAAAAAGATAGGAATTTTTAAAGGCAAAAAACTGGTATGTCATATAGCCAACACCAAATGTCGTTGTAAAAATACTTGGGATAAAACCAAACCAGATAATTAATTTTTTATTTTCTTGAGTATATTTCCAGGAGTCTGAAATAATTTGTTTGTAATGCATACGCAGACCATTCTATAACCCAAAATCACAAAGTCAACTTTTGAATTGACTAACTCAAGTCATGAAACTATATTTCCAGAAACACTTCTTCAAAAACTAATTTCTATGAACGAAATAGCCAAAATAGAGAAGGTCAAATTGAAAGAAAAAAATTTCAATTGGATTTCGGTGAACAAACCAACCAATGCTATTTTGGAGAATTTAAAACGCCGTTATAAATTTCACGAGCTGGATATTGAAGATTGTCTTTCAGAAAGTCAGCGTCCAAAAATTGACGATTACGAAGATTATTTGTTCATAGTTTTGCAGTCACCGGTTGGTATTGGTAAAAATAAACGTATTGCCAGCTCTGAAGTGGATATTTTTATCGGTCAGAATTTTGTGATTACTCTTCATGAAAATAATCCGGTTATTGAAAGAGTTTTTGAAAAATGCAAAAAACAGCGCAAGACCCGTGAAGAATATTTAAAGAATGGGAGCGGTTATTTTTTGTACATGATCATTGATGATATTTTTGCCAGCGCTCAACCTTTGATTGATAATTTAAATAAAGAAATAAATCAGATGGAGTTTGAGGTTTTTGCTACAGACTATTCCAAGGATAGATTGAAGGAAATTCTCTCTTTAAAGAAGGATATTATCAATTTCCGTCGTATTATCATGCCTCAGCGTAGTTTAGTAGCTCAACTTGAGCATAAAAATAAAAAATTTCTCCCTGATGATTTGGATGTTTACTTTGACGATATAGTGGATATGGTAGAAAAGATGTGGAACAGTCTCGAGAATTTACAGGAATTGATTAATTCCGTGCAGGATACCAACGAATCCATAATTTCCCACAACAGTAATAATATAGTAAAGATTTTGACCATGATTTCCGTAATCATGCTCCCTTTGAATCTGATTACCGGTTTTTATGGAATGAATATCAAGTTACCTCTTGCTGGTGACGCTTATGCCGTAGATGTCATAATAATAGTGTTTATAGTCGCTATTACAGGCATGCTTTCTTACTTTTACTACAAAAAGTGGCTCTAACCCCTCTTAGCCCTTGCCAAATGTACCCGCTTGCAGTATAGTTTTTTCGCGTAAATTTTAAATTTTAAATATGGACCGAACAATCAAGAAGAAAATCATGTCAAAGCATGGTGCTCACGAGAAAGATACCGGTTCTTCTCAGGTTCAGGTTGCTATCTTGACTGAAAGAATCACAGAACTTTCATCTCATTTGGAAAAAAACCCAAAAGACAACAACTCTAGAAGAGGGTTACTTGGTCTAGTTGGAAAACGTCGTTTCCATTTGAACTACCTACGTATTTACAAGAAAGAAGAATACGATAAAGTCCTTAAAGATCATAAGTTAAGAAAATAAGCCCCTTAAAATATTAATTCCGGAGAATACCTGCCTTGCAGTCTTAAGTCGCAGGATCCAGGAAATTATTAATATAATTTTTTGAATCTTGTCACTTGAGAGCTTGGTTCCCTTATAAGGTTAAAATTCTCCATTCCTTATTAACCCAATTTTTATGGAACAAGCTGAGGTAAAAATGATGCTCGCAGGCCGCGAGTTCGTAATTAAGAATTTCCCTATTGCCAGTTATGCTACAGGTTTTGCTGTGGTTTCTTTAGGGGATACAGTAGTTATGGCCAATGCCCTTTTTAATAAAGAAGGCAAAGACGGTGTGGATTTTTTCCCAATGACTGTTGACTACGAAGAAAATATGTATGCTGCCGGCAAAATTAAAGGTAGTAGATTTGTCAAAAGAGAAGGTCGCCCATCTGAAAACGCGATTTTGATTTCACGTTTGATAGATCGTCCGATGCGTCCACTTTTCCCAAAAGGTACAACTAATGAAGTACAATTGATTTGTAGTGCTTTGTCAGCTGACTTGGAGGTTGATCCTGCAACTACTGCTATCAATGCGGCTTCTGCTGCGCTTATGGTAAGTGGAGCGCCTTTTTCTGGTCCTATTGGAGCAGTTAGAATGGGATATTTGGATGGAAAATTAATTGTTAATCCAACTTACGAAGAATGTGAAAAAGGTCAGTTGAACTTAGTTGTAGCAGGTACTATGGATGCTATTACTATGGTTGAGGCTGCCGCTAAAGAGGTGACTGAAGAAGTTATTCTTGAAGCTTTTGAACTTGCTCATAAAAACATTAAAGAAATCTGCCAGTTACAATTGGACTTCGCAAGCAAAATTACAGTAACTAAAATCGAGGCTACTATCGCTCCGGTTAATGAAGAAGTAGTAAACGCTGTAAAAGGCTTTGTTACAGATGAAATGTTGGCGACAGTTAAAGGCACTACAAAAATGATTGTTAAGGATAAAATCCACGCTATCGAGGATGCAATGTTTGTAAAATATGCTGCGGAACTTGAAGAAGGAAAATTCTCAAAACATGCTTTAGCAGATACTCTAAATGGAGTTCTTGAAAAAAATATGCGTAAGACAATTCTTGAAAAAGAAGAACGTCTTGATGGTCGTGCATTAACTGAAATTAGACCTATTACTATTATTCCAGATGTTTTGCCTCGTACTCATGGATCAGCAATTTTCCAGCGTGGTGAAACTATGGCTTTGACTATCACAACTTTGGGTGGTCCAACAGATGCTCAGATCGTTGATACAATGGAAAAAGATGTAGAAAAACGTTATTTCCATCACTATCATTTCCCTCCATTCGCAACAGGTGAAATTAAACCACAGAGGGGACCTGGTCGTCGTGAAATCGGTCATGGAGATTTGGCTGAACGTGCCCTTCTTCCAGTTTTACCTTCTAAAGAGGAATTCCCATACACAATGTGGTTGGTTTCTGAAATTACAAGATGTAACGGATCAAGCTCAATGGCCTCTGTTTGTGGCTCATCATTATCATTGATGTGTGCTGGTGTACCGCTTAAAAAGCCGGTTGCTGGTGTGGCCATGGGTCTAGTTAGCGATAAAGAAGATTCTAGCAAATACAAGATTCTTACTGATATCCAGGGTATGGAAGATTTCGCTGGAGATATGGATTTCAAAGTTACTGGTACAAGAGATGGTATCACAGCTCTTCAGATGGATATTAAGATCAAAGGTTTGTCTTTGGATCTTATGAAGAAAGCTTTGTCACAGGCTAACGATGCTAGAAATTTCATTCTTGATGCAATGATCAAAGCTCTACCTGAAGCTAGAAAAGCATTATCAAAATACGCTCCAATGATCATGAGCATGAAGATCGATCCGGAAATGATCAGAGTTGTTATTGGTAAGGGTGGAGAAACAATTCAGGGCATTACGAAAGAATGTGGTGTTGAAATGAATATCGAAGACGATGGTGTAATTACGATCACAGCTCCAAATCAGGAGAATGGTGATAAGGCGATTAACTTCATCAAAAAACTTCTTTACGTACCAAGTGAAGGTGATGTACTTGAAGGTCCAGTTGTTAGTATTCAGGACTTTGGTGCTTTCGTTGAATTGACTCCAAATATTGATGGATTGGTACATATTTCTGAATTATCAAATACAAGAGTACAGAATGTTGGTGACGTGGTAAAAGTAGGTGATATGGTGAAAGTTAAGATTATTAAGAAAGACAACCAGGGCCGATATAGCTTGTCTATGAAAGCTCTTCAGGAAAAAGGTGGTGAAAAGAAAGATTCTCTAGAACATGGCAGCCACGAAATGCAAGGCAAAGGTGGCACTGGCCCTCTAGTAGAAGGCACAAGCAACGTTCGTAAAGTAAACGGTCAATAAAAGGTGTTGACCACTTGAGCGGGGACAATTATATTGTCCCCGCTCATCTTAAATTCTTTGAAAACAAGCGGGTATCGTATAATGGCTATTATGCGACCTTGCCAAGGTCGAGACACGGGTCCGATTCCCGTTACCCGCTCCAGATTTTATTTTAGCCATTACTTAAGACTTTATTGTCTTTTTGGGCGTTGATGAGTAATAAATCGCACTGACTTGCCATTCACGACTTGTAGCTCTTCTCTACCTCTATGATTATGTCCATAAAGCATTGTTAAACCATCTTTAGGATCTGATCCTAATTCAGGATCAAGAAGATTACTGCCCATCAACAGAGATTTTGCATTCCAAAATTCTCTAAATTTATCAGGAGTAACTCCGTATCTCTTAGCTTTTCTTTCATCATCCAGAGTGTCACTGATAAACTGCACACCCTGCTTTGCCTCGATTTCACGCATTGCAGGCGTGATTTCCTTTACTCTAAAAGTGACTAAACTTGGATGTGCTGGAACATGTGTCGCTACCATATCTACATCTTGAGACAATTTAGCTGCCATGTTTTTGGTCATTGAACGAAATGCAGGCATAGATTCTGGACCTTTCAAAAAGGCTTTTCCATCAGGTAGATGATCTCTGTAAAACGTTAATAAATCTTCTTCAGTCAATCCTACTAAATTTGGATCCAAAAAGTTCATATCGTAACCTAAATTACCAATTAAGACTTTTACATCATCGATGATTTCTACTATTGGTTCATCTCCAGATGGCATAACCACGTTATCTGGTAGTTGAAAATCTTCCCAGGGATTTTCCTTAAGCGGCAATCGACGCATGTCATGATTTCCAGGGACAAAAATAACTTTTTTAAAATGCCCAGAAATCAAGGCTAATAACTGATTTACTTGTTGGCTGGTATCTTTTGGTTGGTTACTATCATCTACGCCATCAAATACATCTCCTAACAAAAATAAAATATCTGCTCTTTTTTCACTACAAATTCTTTCGGCTAAATGTTCTACATTATCGCCCCAGTGCAGATCAGAACTTAAATGAAATTTTAATCCCTTAACTTGATAGGTTCCTAAAAGATCTTCTCCCAAGACTTCTCCCTTCTTTTTAGCAAGAATGTTGTTGCTAACTCCAGTAATGTTTCGTTCGTTTTGCCAGTCACCATGATAGTTTACATAAAATGGATCAAACATCGGAAAAAACTGCTTGTACAAGTCCTGTTCATCAACACCAATCAAGTCCCTTCTATACAAAATATCTACGAACTGACTATAAAGTGAACGAATTATCTGAATATCTTCTAAAGTTAGAGCATCGACTTTTTTTCCAATATAACCAACGATTTTTGCGCGATATCTCTCTGCTTCTGGGATAAAGTCATATTGATCAAAAATTCTTAACTGGAAATTTAAATACTTTAAAAAACCTTTACTTGTAGCCGCTTCTCTATCTATTTCAACTTTTTCCTCTCCTAAAAATGGAGCAATTTCCGCATCAAATACTTGAGCAAAAATTAAATCAATTAATTGATCGTTGCCTATATCATCAGATAATGCTGTACCATTTTTTGATTTCATTTTATCTATGAATTCACTCACACTCTGTACATTTAGATTTTCTCCACATAATTCTCTAAATTCACCTGTGGATTCTCTCCACTGAGCAATACCATCTTTTGACCTCGCCATATTGTCAAAATTGGCTGAAGTCCATTCATAATCAGGAATTGAAAAATGAGAAACTGCTACTTTGAATTTCTCGAATTTTTCTCCTTTAGCGCCCAGTGCTCTCCATCCAGAATCATCACCTAAAAGCATATATCTGACATTGGCATAGAGCATCTCACGGAGTTTTTCTGGTTGTTTTTCTAGATCAATTCCTAATGATTCAAATAATGGATAAAAGTCCTGTTTGGAAAAATCATAATCAGTACCATTTTTGACCATCGTATCCACAAAAACCATATCCGCCAAAACCATAGTTACAGCCTCGCTCATCATCCCATGAATTATCGGAGTCCTTCTGCTTAAATCATCTGTTTTTCCATCAAATATCAAAGCCCCAAATTTATAGTGCATCAAATCATGCACCATGTATTTTGCCTCATGTATTGGGTCATCTTTTGGTGTGTAAGGCAGACCGGGATTCCCATCTACATGCCAGGCATTACCTTCTCTACGATTTTGTACACTGCGGGTAAAAATTCCTTTATTAATTGCTGCACGAATTAAATTACCTATGCCGTATAAATCAACTTTTGGGTGATTTATAATCTCATTAGATTGAATTAAATCAGCTACGCTTACTCTAAAATCAATTGTTTGATCCTGATCAACTTGTGTATGGTTCAACGTCTTTCTCTTTCTCTTATCATTCTTACCTTGAATCCATTTGGCTAAAGCCCTATCTCTGCCTGAATGTTTTATCCCTCTTTTACTCATCTCATTTAAGCTAAGACCTGAATCTGCTCCAACAAAAAGATCATCCCAACCAAAAGTGCGTTGATCATCGGAAATTCTATCAAGATCTATATATCCTTCAATTGCTTGGGTGAAATCAGTTCTTCTCAACTGATCCTCTCCTTTTACTCGCGACCAAACCTGTAGCCTAGTGGCATTAACAACAGGTTGAGCATCTTTAAACGATCGAGGATCAATAGCCTGATCATCATCTTTATCCTCAAAAATATCTGACCTTTCTCTCATTACCGCAGAGATCTTTCTACCATCTCCAATACCAGATAAAAGAGCTTCAATTCTTTCCCTTGCACCAGCTCCATATTCATCGACCCAACCTGGAGTACTGCTATCTTGAACAACATCTATGCCATATCTGCCAAGGAATCTAGCGTATTCCTCTGTTTTTCGTGTGTTTCTAGTTTGTAATACTACAGCTTCTTTCACTTTTACTTGGTGTTATTCATATATTCATCAGCAGACTTAATGTCTTGTGGGAAAACTGCATGCAACTGATTTGCAACTTTCACTAAAACTTCTAATAACTCTGATTCTATTGTAGCCCATTCGCTTAATCTTCCTTTTAGAAACCACTCGCCCCAATGTTTTAACGGCTTTCCATCAACTAAATATAGAGCCTTAGATCCTGGATCTTGTCGGTTAAGGCGTTCTAGTTCATCTTCAAATCTTTTTTTGTCTTCACCCGATAAATTGCCATCTTGAGGAAGCTTTAGGGATGCCTTAAGAATCTTTCTAACTTCTTCTAAAGGATCTTGATCTGGAAGCAATTCATAATTAGCATGCTCTGCCATTTGTCTCAATACAGCCCTTTTGGTTTCCAGTGCTCCTTTAATTCTCGTTCGTTGCCACCGTCTAGATTCTTCAGGACCTTCCAAGCGGAATAGCGGGCTAGACATTGCTCCAACTCTTGAAGTAGTTAACCTACCTACGTGGCCCTTATTCGCAATTACTTCTAAGGCAGTTTCAGCACAAATCCCAGCAAATAACATGACGACATTGTTGCTATTATCCTCATATCCTTGAGCGACTCGGTATGGAGATAAATGTCTAAGTTGTTGCAATCTATTATGAAAACTATCTGATTCTTCAAGAGTTTCGGGCCTTTTTGGAAAAGAAAAATACGTTAATCTTGCCGCCAATTCAGCAATCTGCCTTTCAGGAGATTGATCTGCATTAATGTTCATTCTGCCCATTAAACGCATACCTTCTGCCGTCACTTCTTTGCCTGTATATAACAGCGCTACTCCTGGTTGCACCACAAATAATCCATCCTCAACTTCTCCTCCAGCCGCCTCTGTTAAATCGGCCATTCTTACTCTTATTTTTGGAGAATTATCCATCTGTTAATTTAAAGGTGCAGAAAATAACAGAAAAATCACCTTAGGTCAATATTTGTGAACTCTATTCCACAGCAAATAAAACATTTGCTTGTTTAGGTCTGTGATATTTTTACTTTTGAGAATGTAGCCCTGCATCTCATCTGCTAGCGACATAACGGCCATGGAGTCGCCACAAATGTAAGTTGTGCAGTCGACATCTAATTCATTTACTTCTACAAATTTAATATGCCTAAATTCTTTTTTACTACGCGTATCATTCAAGAATTGATCAAAAAGAGGGGAGCGATTGCATAGCAGTTTCAGCTCAATTTTGTTGGCAACTCGCTGTTGAATAAATTCTTCTATTAATTCTGGGTAGTCGTTGGCTAGACGAACTTCCTGCCCAATTTGTAACATTTCCTGGCCGCAAGCCTTAGCTTCTTGTAAAAAGATATCAGTCATTTGTTTAATGCCTTCAATACCTTGAAATGTCCGTACAACTGGCTGACTCTTTACTAATCTTATATCGTTCAAACTTTTTACTAAAAACTGAGCCTGATCTAATTGTTGTCTAGCTTTTTGAATGAAAATCTGAGGATCATTTGGCACAAAAATATTTTTCCCATTTTGAGTAATTTTTTCTACAAACCCTTGCTGAACAAGCTTCTCAAGCAACGCGTAAACCAGGGTACGATTAATTTTTACTCGTTTTGAAACTGCTTCCGCACGACTTGATCCGTATCTCACTAAGGTCAGGTATAGCTCTGCCTCTTTACGACTCAAACCCAATTGAATTAATTCTTCTATCATTTGTCATATATTAATTTACAAATTGCAGTATATAGCAATTATTGTCTTAAAATAAAGATATTATTGAATTGAGACTGATTGTCATAGTTGTCATGTTGCCGTTAAATATATATAAATTGCCACATGAATAAATCAATTTACATTCTCTTAAATCAAAAGCTAAAAACCATGGATGAATGGCGTATTTCCAACACGGTTTTCATGCTGGGCATTGTTCTTGGTACTAAACTTGATGCTGTTTTTTTTGGACCAGAAGTTATCGATGCTTCTGAAATAATCCACGCTGGTATTGGAAATACAGTTTTGCCAGTTCTTTCTGTCAAAGAATCTGAAATGGTCACTCTCTACAAAATCTGCAAAACTCGTGAAGCAAAAGGATCTTTTGAGGTTATCGATTTCACTCTCACTGCTCAAAATTCTAATGAGTACGATCAGTATGCGCAGAAACTCTCTTCTGAAAAAATTGAAGATCAAACAATCTTGGGTATTGCACTCCTTGGAGACACTCAAATGGTGAAAAGCATCACTGGTAGTTTAGCCCGTTGGAAATGAGTGAAGGATTAAGCGGTAGAATAGGCTTTTGTTCTGGACGTGCTTGCTGGGCTAATAATATAGCTGAAGTAAGGGCCTTAGCTGAAAAATTTGGATTTAATCTTAGGGATATTCGTAAAAGAGAGCCTTTAATTGTAGAAGATGAAGTTGTTGGCAAAATCAGACTTGATGTATTGGATTGCAGTAGGCTTTGTTTTATCGGTCCAGTAGTTTTAGCTGCCTCCCCATCCTCCAATCCTCCAGTAAAGCTAGCTGAATTTAACAAGCGCAACCCATTTACATTTGAAAAAGCTCGGGATTTTATCGAAAAGCTTGAAAATCTTGAAAAGTGAATGGCTTACTGTAGCCATTGATTTAAGTAAGAAGTCTGCCAGGGCAGAGCGAAGCCTCCCTTGCAGAAACTTGATAATTCCGCAAGTGCGCTGCTTTTTTCATTGATTTATCGTGTGTTGCATGTTAATATCTATTCATCACCAACGGAAAAGTAGCCCTAATAGGTTTCGTCCTATTGGGGCCTTTTCTTTGTATAAGTTAATTTATCTTTCAGATCATTCATGTACCTCAAATATGGTCGAACATGTTTGAATTTAAGCAGTGCGGAGAACTTAGAACTATTTGGAATAAGTGCTACTTTGAGTTTACTTTTCTCAATGAAATAATTTATCAGGCAATAAAAATCTCCATCACCAGTAACAATAACGGCCCTCTGGTAATTTGGGTATTCAATCATCGCCTGTAAGACAAGCTCAGCATCGCAGTTTCCCTTTGTTGTGCCATCTTTGTACTTTAGTGTTGGTTTGAATATACAAATAAAACCAGCATCTTGAAGATATTTGTAGAGTTCGTTGTTTCCTTCAACATAGCCGATAAATAAAAATGCTTTAGTAACGCCATATTTTTCCTTTAGGTATGTTCTAAAACGCTTGAAATCCAGCTTCCAGCCAAGATCCCTAATACTAAGATTTAGATTCTGACTGTCTATAAAAGCGTAATTTTTTTGATTCATAAAATCAATTAAGTTATCCCTCATAGGTTATACTGAGTTCACACTCTATTCCACAGCAAATAAAACATTTGCCTGTTTAGACTTGTAAGTAAAAATGGCTTATTCTAGGCATTAATTCTGCTGAAAAATCTGCCCGGGCAGACTTCTGCTACCACGATACGGACTATCCACTTGACATTTTTGGAAATCGAGGTCATAGTTCCTCTTTTTAAGAGCTAAAATGGAAGAAGAAAAATGCGCCGCCGCCATTCAATCAGATGATACTCAGTCTCCTACTCCATCACTAGTAAAGGGAGTCAAAGCTTATGAAGGGTATAAGCCAGAAATTACTGAGCAAGTTGGAGATTTTAATACTAACTTTAATAGTGGCTATGTTGGTGATCCAGATCTCATTGATCATGCTGCAAATATTGCGAAATATAAAGAAGAAGTAGCTAAAGCAAAGGAATACCTAGAAAGAGGTGGTACTTTAGAGGGAATGTCGGTCCTCCCTTTAAGGATACCAAAAGAGCTTGAAGAAGCTATAATATTGCAAGCTAATCGTTTTTACACATGGTTAGAGGCAGGAAAGTCAGTCGGTTACAGTAGAGAGGAACTAGAAGCATTAATTCGTACATGTGGAGCTGATGCCTCCATGAGATTAGAAAGTCCTCAAAAGGCGGTTGCTGATATAGCTATTGCTACTACAGCTGCAATTTATAGTACGAAGCTTTTCATGCATGGAATAAGCGAAAAGGAAACTCTATTTCTTGGTTATCTTGGTGCAATGATTACATTTGGGTTCTTCTCGTTTAATAGTTTACGTAACGCATTTTTGATATACAAACGTAGGTCATTAATGAGAAAATTTGACCCTATAACTCAAGACCATAATGAGATACAGACTCTAATTTGGAATTTAATTACTTTAATGCGAGAAAAACATGAAATTGAAAAAATTAGTGATGATCAAAAGAAAAAAATAGCATCTGTGATATGGAGAAAAAGAGAGGGTGAAATTGCAAAGCAAGTAAAACTTTTAGTTGATATGCAAAAGTTAACAAGCGATGATCAAGCTGCAGATCCTAAACTCGCTACGTAGCACTCTTGGCACAAAATTCTATCTTTCAATTCCTCTGGTAAAGTTGTTTTTGTTGGAATCCCGCACTTTCCGCATTTAACTTCTCTCAACTTTCTCACTGGCATTTTTGACCAGAGTTTTTCGATGCGTTTCATGGGAGCAATAGTTGGAAGGGGAATGCCATATTTTTCATAAAAAGCTTTCTCGGCATCGGTAATTCTGAAATCAGTTTTTTCTTCCTCATCTTCCCATTCTAAACCACGCGCTAAAACTTCCTCCTTACTTAAAGGAAAAAATCGCTGAGCCATCGTAGTATTATAGGCAAACTGTGACATTGTTAGCGGTAAAAATTCTCCCCATTCCTTATCCTCCTTTATTTTCTCAATTAATTTAGCTTTCAAGCTCTCATACTGATCTTTTGAATATTGCTTATTGAGAATGCAAAACTCTTTCCTTTTCGTACCAACGCAACCAAAACAATCTCGGCAACTTCTAGCATCTAGACAATAATAAATATTAGTTGAAAACCAGGTTAATTGTGTGAAAAATTGTCCATAACCTTTTGGTCCAACGTGTAAGCATTCATACATCAAATCGCCCTCGTAAATATTCACATCATAGCAATCCTTGGAATAGTGAATGTCTGAGCAGTAACGGCAATCTCGACAGTTGTCTACACAAAAACTATCGCTTACATTTTTACAGTTGGATAGGTAATCTCCTTCTGAATCTTCGCTATTAATAATCAAACTCGCTGGATAAAATTGAGTCTTTAAAAATTCTTCAAATTTACCTTTAGAAATATCTACATTCTCTTGTTTGCCTGCAAAAGCAAAATCCCAAAATTTCTTAAATTCTTCTGGAGAAACTTTTTTGTTAAAAATACAATATTCCTGATTACGTAAATTCGCACAAAATAAACAGTTAGTGCAGTTGCGACAATTCAATAAAAATGCAGAATTTTTACAGTTAAAAACATTTTTAGAATAAAACACTGAGTAGCAGTTTTCGGCTTTTATCAGATCATAACCAATCTCAGAATCACGTACGTACAGACATTCCACTAAATTCTTACAATACTGAACATTGTAGCCATAATAACAGTCCCAGCTGCCATCAACTTCATCCACAAAATAGCAATTTTTGTTATTATGCGCGCAAATGATATAAGCACTATTTTCGTTGTTAATTGCGTTAGAAGTATGTCGTGGAACCTTAGTAAATAATTCTTGAAATTGCTCAAAAAACGATCTATTAAAGTCTATATCCTGCCCGTAAACCATTGCATCAAATTCATCTGATTTAAAACAGTCCTCGCAGTAAGCTTTAATTTTCTTACTGTTCGGCGAAATCCAGGACATAACTTTTTTGCCACAATTGTCGCAGGCACGTAAATAAAAATTCTTTGGCCTAAATCCCCAACGTCGCTGCGCTCTATCCTCAGGACACAGCGTTGGTGGCGGCACCTCGATTTTTTTATAAAATTCCAAATCCCTCTCATCTATTTCAAAACCCTGATTACATTGTTTACAGATGCGTTGCATGCCCGAATTCTAACAAACACTGTCGCATTTGACAATTTTACCGCGATACCTATACTGGGTAGGGGTATATAATTAAACTTTTATTATGATTGATCCATACAAAACCAAGGCACTAAATCGGCTTAAAAAAGCAAAAGGCCAAGTTGATGGCATTATTAAAATGATTGAAGAAAATCGTTATTGTATGAATATTGTCACGCAGACTTTAGCCCTTCAGGGCGCGATTAAGTCAATTAATGAGCTTGTACTTGAGAGCCATCTAAATACCTGTGGCATACATCTTACGGAAAAAGATGAAAAAAAACGTCAGGAGTTTATTAAGGAAATTGTTAAGGCTTTTGAGCTATCAAAAAGATAATTAGTTTTTAATCACATACTCATGAAAGAAATTAAACTACTACTGTTTAGCATTGCCTTAAGTTTGTTTGTCGGGTGTCAGACTTCAAATGATCGGAATTTTGAGCAAAATTCAGCAACTTCACCGGAAATTATTGAGCTTAAAGATGGAGATTCCTACGATCTTACTGCCGAATATGTCAAACAGGAGATTGATGGCGTGAGTTACGAAATGCTTGCTTACAATGGTTCAATTCCCGGGCCAACTTTAAAAGTGCCACAGGGCTCAGAAATAACCTTAAATTTTACTAATAATACGGATATCCCAACTAGCATTCATTCTCATGGCCTTCGTCTTGAGGACAAATTTGATGGAGTTGTAGATGTACACCAGCCAGCGATTGCCAAGGGCGAAAAGTTCACTTATAAATTGAAATTTCCAGATGTAGGTATGTTTTGGTACCACCCACATTTAAATGAGCCATATGCCCAATCTCATGGACTTTACGGCGCTTATTGGGTGACTCCAACTGACAAAAATTACTGGTCACCGGTTAATGAAGAAGTTCCACTTATGCTTAATGATATTTCTATACAAAACGGGCAGATTGAAAGTTTTGATTCGGAGGTCACTCGGTTTGCGCTCATGGGACAGTTTGGTAATGTAATGCTTGTGAATGGTAAAACTGACTATCAAAAGAATTTTAACACGGGTGAGGTTGTGCGGTTTTACATTGCGAATGCTTCCAATACTCGTATTTATAACCTCTCCATACCAAATGCAAAAATTAAACTTGTTGGCGGAGATAATGGCAAATATGAATATGAAACCTGGCATGATAATATTATTTTGAGCCCCTCTGAGAGAGCTATTATAGAAGTTTTCTTTGATGAATCTGGTACTTATACTCTCCAAAGCGTAAACCCATACGCAACTTACAAATTAGCAACTTTTACGGTCGAGAATGGAAAAGCAGATCAGGATTTTACAAAAGAATTTAATCAGCTCAGGACGAATCAGGATGTCATCACCGATATTGATCAATTCCGAAAAGATTTCGATAAGCCATCTGACAAAAATATTCAGCTATCAATGGAGATGAATCAGGGAGGGCATATTATGGGAGGAGGCATGATGATGGATCATTCTAGTGATGAAAAAATTGAATGGGAAGACACCATGCAAATGATGAATGAGATGTCTACCACTAATATGGTTAAATGGCAGATTGTTGATGAGGCAACTGAAGAAGTGAATATGGATATCAACTGGAAATTTAAAGTCGGTGACAAAGTTAAAGTAAAGATTTTTAATGATCCTAAATCCATGCATCCAATGCAACATCCGATTCATTTTCATGGACAAAGATTTCTGGTTTTAAATACCAACGGTGTAAAAAATGAAAATCTAGTATGGAAAGACACTGTTCTTGTACCGAAAGGTGATACTGTAGAAATTCTCGTAGATATGTCTAACCCAGGTAAATGGATGGTGCACTGCCACATCGCCGAGCATCTCGCTAGTGAGATGATGATGGGGTTTGAAGTTCTTAATTAATTTAGTTCTTATTTCTTAACACAATTTATATGAACACATCTCTTCTTCTGGTTCACTGGGTATCAATGTTCCTTGCCTTAACTGGCGGAGTAATGCTAGCGGTTTGGCTCTTTAAGAATGTTAAACCAAAAAACCTGCTTGCATTAATCGTCGCCATGATTGTAATTGGACTGCTAGTTAGTTATCTTACTTTCCCTTACGAAATGCAGTTCTACTCCGAAATGTTTAATGGGAATAATAATGGGATGAATGGAATGATGCATGATATGATGAATTAATATTCGTGATATGGCTAAGCTCCCAAAAACTCCTTTTACCGCCTATATTCTCAAGTGCTCAGATGGGTCGCTTTATGCTGGATCAACCAATGATCTCCAAAAGCGACTCTATCAGCATAATAATCTTAAATCTGGCGCTAAATACACAAAGGCTCGTCGACCAGTGGAATTAGTTTATTCTGAAAGTTTTGCGACTTTGCGAGAAGCAAAGCAAAGAGAATATAAAATTAAATGCATGACGAGAGATCAAAAGCAAAATCTTTTTATCTGTAAATGACTTAATCCCACCGCTAAAAATTCTGTCAAACAAAAATACCATTTAAGGAGATTTTTATTTCAGTAATTATGCCGCAATGATGTTACAATCCATCATATCTTTTAATGACATAAATGAGATTCAAGCCCTCAAGATTCTCACGTACAATTTGTAAGTTAATAGTAGGAGTTTTGACATTCTCAATTCTCTTACCTAATTTTAATATTCAACCGGCTTTTGCTGCTGATACCTGTACTTCAAGCGGAGCAGGTGATTGGAATACGATTTCATGGAGTTGCGGACATACCCCAACAACGGGAGACAGCGTTGTTATTGATCATGATGTGACAATCGGCAGTTACACCATCGCTCAAATTGCAGATCTTACGGTTAATGCTGCAAAAACCCTAACTCAAAATAATACTAATACCCAGACTATCACTGGAACGTTAACGGTGAATGGAACTTTGAACCACGGTGATAATACTACAACTCATGCTTACGAAGTAGATTTTGTCGCAGCTAACTCAACGATCGGCGGATCTGGTTTGATCAACGTTGATGCTAAGGGTTTTGACGGAGGTACACGCGCAACTGGAAGTGGCACTGGAGCTGGTGTTGGTTCAAATAGTGGAGAAATTGGAGCCGGTGGTGCAGGTTATGGAGGAGCCGGCGGAGCCGGTGATGATCTTGCCGGTGGTGCAGTATATGGGTCCGTGACTGCTCCGGTAAATCTTGGTTCTGGAGGTGGAGGCGCAAATTTTGGTGGAGCGACGACGATAGGAGGAGCGGGTGGTGGCTTGGTGATTCTTAATATCACTGGAACTTTGACGATGACTTCTGGTGCGGTGATCAAGTCAACTGGTGGAAATAGCGGATGTAGCGATGATGGTGGAGGTGGTGGATCAGGAGGTAGTATTTATATCACTGCTGGAACGATGAGTGGAACTGGAACCATCAGTTCAAACGGAGGAAATGGAGGAGGAAGTTGTAGTAATGATGATGGAGGAGCGGGAGGTGGCGGTAGAATTTCTTTGGTAGTAACAAATACGATTTCTGGAACTATTACAAAGCAATCATATGCGGGAACAAGTAGTAGTCAGGTCGGTGGAGCCGGCACCATTTACACAAGTGAAAGTGGCACAACGACTCTTTTGGCCGATAATAATTTAAGTCCTTCTTCTTTAACTTCAGCTTTGACTAGTCAAATTAGTGGAGCGAGTATCAGTGTTAATAATGTCACAATCAAGGGAGGTGCCAGGTATAAAATAATCTCTGGTACAAGTTTAACTATGACCGCTTCAGCTTTTGGAGCTACAAGTACAATGGCAAGTATTGAGAATGAAGGCACTCTAACTTTACCTGCAACATTTAGCATACCGGCAAATCTAATAATGATCGCGGACAATGATGGAACGATCAACACTTTGAACAATCTTACGGTCGATGCCAGTGGCACATTCACTCTAGAGAATTATTTAAACGATCCTGCCAGCGAAGCCTTTTCTATAGCAACCCTAACTGTAAATGGAACTTTAAATCACACAGCTAATAGTTCTGCTGGCTCAACAAAAACTCATACTGTAAATATTTCTTCCACAACTATTACGGTTGGCAGTACTGGTAGCATAAACGCAGATGCAAAGGGTTTTAGTGGTGGAACTAGGGGCGATGGTACGGGTCCGGGAAAAGGTTTAGGAGGTAGTAGCGGAGAACTTGGAGCCAGCGGAGCGGGTTATGGAGGAATCGGCGGAGCCGGCGACGATTATGCAGCAGGGTCAACTTATGGTTCAGCTACTGCACCAGTTGATTTAGGTTCTGGAGGTGGAGGCCCAAATTTTGGAGGCACAACCACGATTGGTGGTCACGGCGGCGGTGCGATTAAGCTTGTTGTTAGCGGGACTTTAACAGTCACAACTAGTGGAACTATTCGATCCAATGGAGGAAGTAGCGGATGTAGTGATGATGGTGGTGGCGGTGGATCTGGAGGTAGTATTTATATAACAACTGGTACTATTGGTGGTGGCGGAACAATGACCACAACTGGCGGAAATGGTGGTACGAACTGTGGTGCCGATGATGGAGGAGGCGGCGGTGGTGGTAGAATTTACGTTGGTTATGCCACCAGCACTTTTACTGAAGCTTCTGCGACTTCTGCTGGAGGTACTGGTGGTACTTCAGGTAGTGGCAACGCTAACGCTGGTACCGTGACTTTTGAAGTCTTAACTCCAACTGCATCTACAACACTTTATTCTGCTAATACTGACGCAAGTGCTGGTTCTGCAAATCCCGTGGATCTAACAACTCTGACTCCTGTTTTTAGCGCACTATGTGACACTCCTACTGGTCAATGTACTCTGGCAGAAATAGAAGTTTCAGCCAATGCCGATTTTAGTTCTCCAAGCTGGCAATCCGGACAACTGAATATCGCAGACATTAATGACGGCGTGCGCAGCGCAAATATTACTTATGCAGGTTCGCAGCTTGTTTATAACACTACTTACTATTGGAGAATTAAATTTCATAATGCTAATGGTGCTGGTGCTTGGTCTACAGAAACTGCAACCTTTTATGTGCCACACGGACTTGAGCTTTATAGCTTAAATTACGGTGGATCCATCCAGGGAGGACAGGCTGTTAATATTTTATGGGGCTCAACTGGTGGGCCGGCAGGTGAAACCATTAAATTAGAATATTCTACCAATGATTTTTCTAGTGCTACAACAATTGATGCCTCAGAAGCCTCAGATGGTAGCGCGAGTACGGTAAGATCCTATAGCTGGACAGTTCCTTCAGCAAATACTCTATGTGGAGCGAGCTCCTGTGCTGGAGTAAAAATTAGGGTTTCTTCCAATACCGATGGCAATACGACCAAAGCCACCACCGAGAGTGGATTTACCGTACAGGGTGATAGCGTAACGAGTTTAAAAACTGGCCGAACCTACGGTCACACAGGTTTATATACCGAAAGTGCAGACCTCACTTATTCTGGAGGAAATGCGGTATACGCTGGAGGCACTTGGTATAATTCAAGCTGGTTGAGACGTACGCCAGTTACAGTTACTAATAACGTGGCTTCTACTTTAACGAATTATCAAGTTAGAGTAGCAGTTACTTATGATTCAGATATGCAGGCTGATTTTGACGACATTCGTTTTACTTCTTCCGATAAAACCACCCTAGTCGATCATTGGCTTGAAACAAAAGTTGATTCGACTTCAGCGGTATTTTGGGTAGAAGTTCCTACAATAGCGAGTTCTTCTACGGCCACTCTCTACATGTACTATGGCAATAGTGGAGCAAGCAGTGCAAGTAGTATAAATAATACTTTTTTGGCTGGAGATAATTTTGATGGAGCAACCCTAGATGCTGAATGGACAGAAGTAACCGCTGGAGGTGCTAGTGCCGGTACATTTTCTTCTGGTAAATGGTCAAAAACTTGTAATGGAGCCTGTGACTGGTGGAGTAGTGACGATTTAGATTCTGGTGCTTATATCACGGATCCAACACCTACCAGTACTTGGGAGGCTGTTACTTTTATGAGCGCAACTACCTCTATCACAAACTCACACCTTGGTATGATGCTCTATGAAGGTGCAAGAGATGGTTACTTGTGGGGCTATAAAAATGACGCTGGCAGTATTAGCTATAAGGTAGACATTACTGGTACCGCTGCTGCATGTACAATTAGTAATACGACAACCAGTGCTTACTTAAAAATAGTCAAAACTACTGGCAATGGATTGGCTTCAAACAATACTTTTAAGTTTTATAGGGGAGATGATTCTGGCACCTGGACACAGTGTGGCACTTACGCTCCTTCAGATATTATGAGCAAGGTTGGTCTTTTTGTTAAAGACTGGGGCACTGGAAGCATTAGCGCAACTTATGACTTTTTCTTTGTAAAACAATACACCACAACTGAGCCAACTTCTTCCGTTGGTAGTGAAGAATCATATGGAGCGACTACAACCGACCAGACAATAGTATTCGCTGCCGGGCACACATTCACCAGTGTAAATACATTTGCCGCTACTACTTCAGGAGATGGCACTATTAAGTTTCAGATTTCTGCAGACAACGGTAGCAATTGGAAATACTGCGTTGGCGATACTTTAACCACAGCTACGGATGGTTACACTCACGCAAATACTGCGGCAGAAGTGACTAATAATTGCCTGGCCAGTTTAACTGCCGGAACTTTCAACGTTCGTGCTTACATCAGATCCGGTGTCGGTCAAACTACAACTCTTTCAGACATAAGTTTTAATGTTGTCACGAATACTGCCCCAACTGCTTCTGCAATATCTCCTTCTCAAACTTCTGCATCTCTAGTTACATTTACGACTACGGTTGCCGATACTGATCTAAATACAACTAGTTTGTCAGTAGAATATTCTCGCGATAATAGCACCTGGTCTTCTGCGACTTTGGGCACTGTTACACAAGGTGGTGGTGAAGGAAATGGTGTTTCAACTGGTGCTGGCAGCATTACTGGAATTGATACAAACTCAGATGGCAGTGTTGACTTAACAATAAATTGGGCTGCCTCAACTGACATTCCCAACATAGATGACACGACTGTTTATTTACGCATAGTTCCAAACGATGGTGTCACAAATGGCAGCACTGCAACTTCATCATCTTTTGCTGTTGATACTCTAAACCCAACAGCACATGGCAACCTGTCAGTTAATTCAGTTACCACAAGCACGGTTGTTTTAACCTTTGGAGCCGCAACTACGGAAACTAATTTTGATGCCTATAAGATTTTTTATAAAGCTGGTGCTTCTGGGGTTACAACTTCTGATACTGCTTTTACTACTGCGAATGATTCAGATTTAGATTTGATTAATTATAATGGTACTACCACAACAACAGTGAGTAGCTTAAGTGCAAACACTCAGTATGTTTTTAAAATTTGGGCCTACGATACTTTTTCTAACTCCACTCCTTCATCTGGAGAAGTTGCAACTTACACTTTGGCAAATGTACCATCAGCGCCAACGCTTACAACGCCTTCAAGTACTTCTCTCAACATAGTAATCAATCAAAACTCCAATCCTTCCAATACAGAATATGCCATTAAAGTTGGTTCAAATTATATCCAGGCAAATGGCTCTCTAAGTGGATCAGAGGCATGGCAAAGTTATGCAACTTGGGGTGGAGCGACTGGCCAGACAATTTCAAGTTTATCGGTGAATACTCAATACACAGTTTCAGTTAAGGCTCGAAATGGTAGCACTACCGAAACGGCGCTTTCCTCTGAAAGTTCACTATATACTTTGGCAAATGTACCATCAGCGCCAACGCTAACAACGCCTTCAAGTACTTCTCTCAACATAGTAATCAATCAAAACTCCAATCCTTCAACGGTAGAATATGCCATCAAAGTTGGCTCAAATTACATTCAAGCAGATGGTTCTCTAAACAGTTCAGAGGCTTGGCAAAGTTATACAACCTGGGGAGGCGCAACCGGCCAGACAATTTCAAGTCTGTCCGTAAATACTCAATATACAGTTTCAGTTAAGGCCAGAAACACTAACAGCACGGCCACAGCATTATCGTCCGAAACTTCTTTATACACTCTTGCAAACGTACCATCGGCCCCAACAATTTCTTCACCATCAAGTACTTCACTTAATATAATCATTGGTCAGAATTCAAATCCATCCACGACGGAATATGCAATCAAGGTTGGTTCAAACTATATCCAGGCAAATGGCTCTTTAAGTGGCTCAGAAGCATGGCAAAGTTATGCAACCTGGGGAGGAGCAAGTGGTCAAACGATATCTAGCCTATCAGTAAATACTCAATACACAATTTCTGTAAAAGCTCGAAATACTAACAGCACAGCAACAGCATTATCATCTGAAACTTCTTTATACACCCTTGCAAATGTGCCATCGGCCCCAACGGTTACTGCACCTTCAAGTACTTCTTTAAATATTGTAGTTAATGAAAATTCAAATCCATCCACCACGGAATATGCCATTAAGGTGGGCTCAAGTTATATTCAGGAAGATGGCTCTTTAAATGTAACAGAGGCTTGGCAAACCTATACAAACTGGGGCGGATTAACTGGCGAAACCATCACTGGATTATCACCAAATATTCAATATGCAGTTTCAGTAAAAGCACGCAGTGGTAGCAGTACCTCAACAGCTCTTTCTTCAGAATCTTCTAAATACACATTGGCAAATCCTCCCTCAACTCTCAGTGCGCTCATGAGTTTTCCAACCTCAGTAAATTTGTCCTGGTTAGCAAATAGTAATCCAGACGGTACGGAATATTATGTAGAAGGTATTAGCGGTAGCACGGCGAATTCTGGTTGGATAACGGTCTTAACATGGTCAGACACCACAGCAACATCTAGAGGTGTTAGTTATTGTTATAGAGCCAAAGCAAAAAACGGAGATGGTGTGGAAACTGACTTAGTATTGAGTAATTGCGCAAGTGAGGCACAACCCGTAGCGGCAGGTGGTGGCGGATCATCCGCTACCAGAAATGCAACAGGATCATCCAGATCTACACCATCAAATACCACCGTAACAAAACCCACTGAATCAGTAATTACCGATCAAAATTTAATCGAAATCCCTGAAGACGTTAAAACCACAGAAGAATCTTTAGAAATCACTGCCAAAAATGCTGGGTCACCTGATCCAATAGAAATTATTAATGAAGACGAAAAAATGCGTCTTTTTATCCCTGAACAAACCGATATATTAACAGGAGAAGATCAAAACTTTGTCGGCAAAATTTCTCCGCCATCACCATTGATAACTCCACCAGTTATCCCTAATTCTTTAATTGATAATATAGTTGCGTCTTTATCTATCAAAACAACCGCAAGCAATTCACAAGCAACTAATAACGAAGAAGTTTACTTTTCAAAACCAGTGATCATAACTCTCACCCTTGATGAAACTAAGTTTTCAGATCCATCCAACTTGCTTGCATACTACTACAATGAATCAGAAAAAAAATATGAATATGTTAGTAGTTTAGTCATCTCAGCGGACAAAAAAACCGCCGCTTTCATCACATATCACCTCAGTACCTTTGTTGTTTTTGAATTAAGTGAAAGCGAAAGAATCACTCTGCAAAATGGGACTTCTCTCAAAGATATTCAAGGACACTGGGCCAAAGATTACATCACCTTACTTTTTAATGCTGGTATCGTGAATGGTAAAGCGAATGATAAGTTTATGCCTAATTCTCCGATTACCAGAGCTGAATTCGTTAAAATTGCTCTCCTTGCTTCTGATAATTCAAAACTGGAATCAACCTACGTAGACTTTAAAGATGTACCTTCAACCCACTGGGCAACCTATATTCTCTCAACTGCACAAAAAGCAGCTATCATCACTACGTATCCGGATAAAACATTTAGACCAGATCGATCAATCACTAGAGCAGAGGCTTTAAAAATATTAATTCTGGCTGCCAAGATAGACTTGAGTTTAAGTGAGAATATTCCTGATGCAAAATTCACGGATCTTAGTGATGATTTGTATACTCCCTACATTAATTACGCCACTCACAATGGCATAATCAAAGGTTACAGTGATGGTACTTTTAAACCATTAAAATCCATCACTCGTGCTGAGGCTTCAAAATTAGTTGTAGAATTAATGATGAAATAGCCAAATTCCTCCTAGCTCACGCTAAGCTCTACTTACTCAAAACTAACATCGCTCTCTGTCCTTCATCTATGGTCTTTTTTGAACCAGTCCAGTCATGAATAGCTTTGTCTACAGTATCAAAAGAATATTTATAATTTTTACCTTTTGATGTTCCTGGATCATGTGAAAAGAAACCATCTTTATCAAATCCAGTTAACACTACCATATGATATGGAGGCCCAAATCCTAAGAAATTTGGATTATCCAAAGTCTGTCCATTAACTGGGATAATTACAGGATATCCAGCCATCAACAATTTTTTAATATTATCCACACTTACGGTCTCTCCATAAAAAGTATAAGCTTCTAGATCGTATATTTCCTCTGCAATTCTCGCCGCTTCTTCTACACCAATATCAACACCCATACCGTTATCGCTCTCCCAGGCAACTAAATCAACGATTTCTTTATTAGCGGTATCGGCATCCAAACCATCCTCATTCAAAAAATATTTCACCATGATCAAAGCGGATTCTTCACAAGCCTCCTGATATGGCATATCCCAATTTGCATAGGGAGCTTGAGTAGTAAATGGCACTGCCAAACTAACTTCATCGCCCAAGCTAATTTTTTGCACATCTTCTAATAACTCACTTCCACTCTGTTGTGGTTCACTTTTTTTTACTTCCTCTACAACTTCCAAATCACCATCCTGATATTTGAGCATATTCTCCAAAGTCTGCGCCAACTCAGCTCTCGTCACATAAACATTTGGCTTAAAACTATTATCAGCATATCCCTTCATCAAACCTTTTTGCTGCATACTATTCACGGCAGCAAAATACCAGGAATTCTCTGGCACATCCTTAAAAATTTTACTCGCTGCCCAAGTTGTTAATACTAATGAAGGCAACAAAGCCCCCACCGCTATACCCATTAAAAACTTTTTCATATAATTTAAGTTATTGTTTTCTGCCTACTTAGACGTTTGAGTCAGAATTTACTTACGCCAAAGCAGTACTTATACAATAAGTATACGAAATAGTCAAGCGCGATTGATTGGCTCATAATTGGCTCAAATACTCTCACCAGCTAATTTGCCTGTTGCCCAAGCCGCTTGTAAGTTGAAACCTCCGGTAAAACCATCTATATCCATGATTTCACCAGCAAAATAAAGATTTTTACATAACTTGGACTCCATAGTTTTTGAATCAATTTCTTTCAAATCTATTCCACCTGCCGTCACAAATTCATCACCAGCAGACTGTCCAATTATTGTAACTGGGAAATTTTTTAGAATTTCTATCGTTCGATTTATTTCTGATTTGCTGAGCTCGTTATTGGCTTTGGACTCATTAATTCCCAGGGTTTTCAAAACTACTGCACCAACTGATCTTGGCACAAAAAGATCCATATTCTTAAATAGTTTTTTAGGATTTTGATTTAAAGACGTTTTTAGTGCCGCTTCTAATTCTGTATGTTTCATGTCCGGTAAAAAATCCACATTCAAAGTATATTCAACTTTAGAATCTGCTAACTCATAAGCCGCTAACGAAGACATCGCAAAAACCGCCGGCCCAGTAATTCCTTTATGGGTAAACAAAATCGGCCCTTTAAATTCAAATTTCTTGCCCAAATTCAACTTTAACCCCACTTTTTTAAAAGAAACTCCTGCTAAATCTTTTACCCAACTTTCTTTAAGAATAAAAGCATTCAAACTCGGGGCGAGATTTGTAATTGTATGTCCAAAATTAGCAGCAAAAGAATATCCATCTCCAGTCGATCCAGTATGTCTATAAGCCTGCCCACCTGTAGTTAAAACCAGTTTATCGACAGTTAAAACACTTTTGTCCGACATCGTTAACTCAAATTTCTCCTCAACTTTTTTGACCTCCACAACACTTTGTCTCAGTCCAACCCTCACTTCATTTTTCTGAAAAATATGATCAAAAACTTTTACTATATCCTTGCCGGTATTTGATTTCGGAAAAACTCTCAAATCCTCTTCGATCTTAAGTTCCACTCCATTGCGTTCAAACCAATTATAAATCACTTCTGGAGAATTCACATGCATGGCAAATTTTAAGAAGTTTTTGCCGCGAGGATACCTCTCCAAAATTTCCGGAATATCCCAAATTCCAGTGGTTACATTACATCTCCCACCACCAGAAATCATAACTTTGTAGCCCAAAACCGCATTCTTTTCTATCAAATAAATCTCCCCATCAAAATTTTTTTGGCTTAGCACAGCCGCACACATCATCCCTGCAGCTCCACCTCCAACTATTGCGACTTTCATAAATTTTTAAGTAAACGGTCCTCATTCTACACTAAAAATTGCCAATCAGGATCTTAATTGCATAAACCATCATAACTACCGCCACAATCCTATTAATATATTTCAAATGCCTCGGTTTCAAAAAATGCCTGAATCTGGCTATGATCGCTACATGTATTAATTTCGTTCCTACAAGTCCACCCACAAAAAAGACCCAAAATAACCACGCCTCCTCGATACTACCGCCATTTTTTAAGTGTAAAACTATTGAGGGACCCTGAATGCTAATCCAAAAAATATAAGGGTATGGATTTATGAAATCCAGTAAAAAAGTTTTTTTAAAAGGGTTTGATTTTGGGTCAGTTGATTCCCTGTCAAAATTAGTAGGCACGCTGGCTTGCCACTCTTTATAAGCTATAAATATAAGAACTCCTGCTCCGGCTATACTTATGTACTTAATAAAACTTTGCGTAGCTGTCCCAAAATACAAAAGCGCTACGCACAATGGAGCTATGATCAAATTTGTAAGAATAAGGGCAAGAGGAACTTTTACTCCAGATTTAAATCCATTTTTGAGAGTTTCTGCGAGCATCAGGCTACTGATAACTCCAAAAGACATACCTCCATTTATTCCTAAAATTAAGAAATCCAAATAACTCATTTTCATTAATTAAATCTATACCATTTTTACAGATATTGAATTAATATCAACATAATAAAAACTCACCTATGAAAAAAAACTCAAATTCAATTAAAGTTCCAAACATTACTCATCACCATCGCCATATTATTAAGAGTATAAAAGCTCAGGCGAATGCTAAACGCACAATTTCTGAGAAACTTTCTGATTGGGTAACTAAGATTTTTGGTGGTGTTACTTTTTTGGTTCTTAATGTAATTTGGTTTACGAGCTGGGTTTTGGTAAACACAAATTCAATTCCCGGAGTTGAGGCTTTTGATCCATATCCATTTGGCCTGCTTACAATGATCGTTTCCCTTGAGGCAATTTTGCTTTCTATTTTTGTTTTGATGTCCCAAAATCGTTCTGCAAAAACAGATGATTTGAGAGAAGAAACTGATTTGCAATTAGATATGATTGCCGAAAAGGAATTAACAAAATTACTGAGAATGGTCGCAACTTTAATGGAAAAAGATGGTATAGACATTAGCAAAGACAAAGAATTGATGGAAATGTTAAAACCAACCGATCTTGATAAACTTAAAAAAGTTCTAGAAGAACAGGTTTAAATTAAGCGAGAATTAGCGATAATTTGTAAAATGTACCGGCACTTTTATCTCTGAACTACTTCTCAAAAGCGCCATTACACCCTGCAAATCATCAATAGATTTTGAAGTAACCCTGACTGTATCTCCCTGGATATTTCCTTTTGCTTTAGGAAAATTATCTCTAACGAGTTTACTAATTATTTTGGCATTCTCTTGATCCAGAGCCTTCACCAATTTTATTTCTTGTCTAAATCTCATTCCACCCGCTGGTTCAAATGGTTTACGATCCAAGATTTTTGAAGAAATATTTCGGCCGGCCATTCTTTTAACTAAAATCTCAAAAACCGCATCAATCTGCATTTCATTCGCTACATTCACCTTGATCTCATTTTCAGCCAGCTCAATTTCAATATTTGAATCTTTAAAATCATATCTGGTCAAAACCTCTTTTTTAGCCTGATCTACCGCGTTCCTTAATTCTTGCATATCAAAATTTACCACTACATCCATTGAATGATCCTCTGCCATATTTTATTTGGTTAAAAACTGTTAGCAGAATAGCACCAGGCTAAATTATTTCAATGTTTAAGTGAAATGATATATATTGGGCCAGTTCAATCCGATTCAACTTAATAATAAAAATATGTCACTTACGCCAAATATAGATTACGTTTTTATCCCAAAAGTCACCTTAATCCTTGAGCAAATTACTTTTGCCTGCGTAGTCGCTACCAAAAAATATATTTTTGTCGTGCCAAAGGAAGGCCTCTCCGGACATGGCCGAACTATTAATACAACAACTTATACCGTTAACTCCAAAGATCCAATCTCAGGTATTAAAGAATATTTGGAGAATAAAGACATCACCGTAAAAGACCTTGAAGATTTCTTAAATCAAATTCTTTTTGAAGATTTGGGTCTAAGCAAAGATGGTTATCTCGTAGAAGTTGGCAAAATGGCAGAATTTAATATTAAGGCGGGGTTCTTTTCTAAAGGAATTTATTACAAGAAACCTGGAGATAAAGGATTTACCGGAATTGCCATTAGTGGCAAGGAAAACGCAATTAATTTAAAGAATTTTTACGGCAAATAAGATATTAATTTCATCTGAATGAAGGTAGCAGTTTTAGTTTCTGGCGGAGTAGATAGCTCAGTAGCTTTGCGTCTTTTGAAGGACCTGGGCCATGAGGTGCATGCTTTTTATCTCAAAATCTGGCTTGAGGATGAGATTAGTTTTTTGAATGAATGTCCTTGGGAAGATGATTTGAAATATGTTAGAGAAGTTTGTCGCCAGGCGGATGTGCCTTTGCAAATTGTTCCAATGCAAAAAGAATATTTTGATACAGTTGTTAATTACACTATTAAAGAAGTTAAAGCCGGACGTACGCCAAACCCCGACGTGATGTGTAATAACAATATCAAGTTTGGCTTATTTATGAGCAAAATTGATAAGAGTTTTGAGAAGATAGCCACCGGTCATTACGCCCAAATTTACAAACGCAAAGACGGCAAATTCATTCTCAAAAAATCCCCAGATCCAATTAAAGATCAGACCTATTTTTTAGGAAATTTAAAACAGGCTCAACTCAAAAGATTAACTTTTCCAATTGGCCATTTACCAAAAACTGAAGTACGTAGTCTTGCTGCTAAATACGATTTGCCAAACAAGGATCGCAAAGATAGTCAGGGGATTTGTTTCCTCGGTAAATTTCGCTACGAAGATTTTATTAAACATTACCTCGGAACTAAAAAAGGTGATTTGTTAGAGTATGAAACCGGGCAAAAACTCGCTGACCACGAAGGCTATTATTTGTTTACAATAGGTCAAAGAAAGGGGATTAAGCTTAGTGGCGGCCCTTGGTATGTAGTTAGCAAAAATGTCCTCAAGAATATTGTTTATGTCTCAAAGGATTATCATTCTGCCGACAAAAAACGCAACACTTTTACGGTTAATAATTTCAACTGGTTTACTGGCAAAGCACCTATCAAAAAAAGTCTGCAAATCAAACTTCGTCACGGCGAAAAAGTTTATAACTGTAAAATAAAATATCTCAATAAAAGCAAAGCTGAAATAAAAATAGACGGCAACGATCAGGGTATTTCACCGGGTCAATTTGCCGTCTTTTACGATAAGGAATTTTGTTTAGGATCAGCTCTTATCGCTAGCTGAATTTTAATTATTTTTTAGCAAGATATTTGTATACCCAAGCGGCTAAAATACCACCAACAAGTGGTGCTACGAAATACATGTATGAAGTGTATTTTAAACCAATACCAAGAGCTACTGCTGGATTCAAAACTCCCAATGATAATCCACCGGCAATCATTAAACCAACAAATAGAGAAGTGCCTATTACCCAACCTGCCATCTGTTCTGGAGCTTTTTTCCAAACTACAGAAGACACACCAAACACAAGTATGAAGGCACCCATCGCTTCCATTAAACCTTCTTTCCAAATCCCTGCATTTCTTGGGAAATCCTCAATATTAAATGGAGTAGCCACCAACCACTGAGCTAAATGAAACGCAGCAAAACCTGCAAGTAATTGAACTACAATATACATTGCAGCATCCGGTACACTAATCTTTTTTACTGTTGCCATAGCCAAAGTTACGGCCGGATTCAAGTGTGCTCCACTCACGCTACCAACTGTATAAACAAACACTGCTAGGGTCACTGCCGCGATAAGCGGAGTAGGAACTGGAGATCCCATCATTGCTGAAATTGCCACTGCAAAAGCCAGGGTAAATGTACCCAATAACTCCGCAACATACTTTTGAACTTTCATAGGTTTTTGAGGTTATATTACTCAACTAAAAATAAACAAAACTCCCAGATATTGCAATCTCAAAAAATTTACTTCGACTAATCAAAGGAATAAAATTAAATAAATATTTATTAACAAAAATTTTATGGATGTCGTTGTACCTATTAATTATTGGGCGATATTAGTAGCCGCTGTTGCCGCAATGATGATCGGCATGTTTTGGTATGGTCCGTTGTTTGGTAAACCTTGGATCAAACTCATGGGCTTCACACAAAAACAGATGGAAGAAGGTAGCAAAAAATGTATGTACTGGTCTATGCTGGGTAATTTCGTATCTAATCTTGTAATAGCTTACGTTTTGGCACACTTTATCTACATGACTAATGATGGTTACCAGGTGCAGGGAGCTTTATTAACTGCATTCTGGGGTTGGCTTGGTTTCATCGCAACCTTCAGTCTTGGTGCAGTATTTTGGGAAGGCCGCCCAGTGAAATTATATTTCATCAATGTGCTATGTGTTTTAGTCACCTTATTAGCAATGGCTGCAATTATCGGCGCTTGGCCAGCTGCGTAAACTTATGAATGAGGTGCCGTTTATTTCTGACAAATTTCACAATAAACGGTGCCTTATAAAATATGAATCATAATAACGACAATAAAGTGATTGACCCAGAGAAATACGAAGTTTTTATTTTGCGTTGTCCCGCCCATGTGCCTTTTAATTTTGCGATCCATCCATGGTTTGTGTGCAATGAAAAAGGAAAAATTTCGAGATGGGAAGTATTGTTCAAAGCGAATAAGGACAAAACATGGGGATTTTTACATCAGAACCATTATCCGCCATTTAGCGGGATTGAAATTTTTCATTTTTCAACAAGGTGGCATTGGCAAAGTCATTTATTAAAGAAGGTTGATGGAGAGATGGCAAAAAAAATGATTGAGTTCATCAAAATGAGTAGGGAAACTTACCCATATTTACAAAAGTATGCATCAAGCGGGACAAATAGTAATACTTATGTACAATGGGTATTAAAGCATTTTACTGAAGTTGGCACAGAGCTTCCATGGAACGCTATTGGGAAAAATGCAAAATAAAAACTAGTGCACGGCCATTTTATAAGGAAGCGGACAAAAACTTCGCATATTCGGAAATGTTTGAAGGAATAACAAATCTTTGATTTTTGCATTATTCATGATATGTGTTATAACTGTAAAGTATTTTAACTTTAATATTTATGAGTGATTCAGTAAATAATAGAATTAATGAGTTTATGCAAAGCATTCCCGGGAATGAAAAGCCTGCTTTAGATGAATTTATTGAGCTTCCTAATGATCCAGCTGTTATGTCAGAAGTTCTTGCACTAAACATAAATACGGTCTAGCCTTGAGTTCTGTAAGCGGCAAACTCGAAAGGTTAAGACAAGAAACTGGATTAACATATGATGAAATACGGGAACGCCTGTTACTAAAAATAAGGCAATAATAACTGTGAATTCACTGACTCAAGTCATGAAATTATATCCTTAAAAAAAATAAATTTATGAATCCAAAAAGGATATGGTCAAATTTAGCCGTCAGCGATTTAGAACAAACAACTAAGTTTTATACTGAATTAGGGTTTAAACCCAACGGTAGCTCTAAAGAACTAACCAGTTTTCTTGTTGGTGAAGTTTAAAGGCCGCCAGACAATAAAATCAACACATAGCCAACTAGGTTTTTTTGGTTTTTATTTAACTATAATTTATAGTTCGGTTCTATTTAAACAAATTTACTATGTTATTCACAAGATTCCAGAAATCTCCAGATTTTAGCCCTGCTGAACTAGATCACGATAATGGGTGGGATGCCTTTGAAAGTCCTCAGACTGCACTTCCCGATGGTGGCAAAATTCAAAATTCATATGCCGCAATGCGTGGTCAAGGTGGTAGAAAAACTGGTTACTTTGAAACTAATAGTAACAACGCTTTCGACAATGGGGACTATGAAGGTGAAAAAAACTTTGATGAAGTAGATCCAAAATTTATAGAAGCCCAAAATTTAAATGCCGTGACTAATTTAGGTCCAATGGATGAAAGGGTTAATGTTTTAGAAGATATTATTCAAACATCTGAAAGCACTTCAGGCCCAGTCAATAGGTCTGGCTATATAAATAGATTGAGATCTCGTTTTCCTAACAGCACAGTTGCTCGTGAAGTGGTTAGACAATTAGAACAAGGGTATGGAGACATGTCAGATTTTGCTCATTCAGTTGGTGATATAGTCAGATATGGCGCTGCTCATTTATCTCAGGAAACTTCCATGAGAAGATTTCAAGAAAACAGGCCAGTAAGTGCAAAGGCTGTGGAAACTGCTAAAGAGGTTGTGGCACAAACTGGTGGACTTTCACCATTTGCAGGCCAAAACGGACAACGCATCGATGACGCCGTAGCCAATTACAAAGCTACTCCCGCACCAGTCGCGGCCCCAGTAGAAACAGCAAAACCTTCTCTATGGAGTCGTGCAACTAACAAAATGAGTCAGTTAGCTGAAAAAGCTACAGAGACTGTTAGCAATATAAGTAATAGCATTTCTCAAAAAGCCATGAACGTCGTGAATAGTGCAAGCAACACACTCAACAGAGTTACTGAAAAATTTGCACCAACAGTAAACTCAGTTAGCACAGCCGTAAAAGGCAAAGTTGGCTCAGTTATGTCAAAAGTTGGAGGTTGGTTTAAGAGCTCAGGTGGTAATAATCAAGAAGCCTTCGCTTATTAAACAAACTATTTCTGACAACTAGTGCAAAATACTGTTCCTCTGCCGGCGACGGTTGTCTTTTGTAATATCTCCCGGCAGTTGATACATTTTTTACCGCCACGTCCGTATACAAAAAGTACTTCCTGGTTTCGGCCAGTTTTGCCATAAGCATCCACGAAATCTGAAATACTTGTCCCACGATTTTTTATACCCTGCCTCAAAGCTTTTAAAACTCCTTCATATAATCTCTCCAAATCTTTTTTACTTAACTTCGTAATCTCTTGATTTGGTCTGATTCCTGCATAAAAACAGCCTTCATCAGCGTAAATATTTCCAATCCCGGCGATTAAACTTTGATCTAATAAATTCTTTTTGACGGTTCCTCTTTTCCCTTTAAAAATACTTAAAAATTTCGCGAAATTAAATTCTTTGCTAAAAGGCTCAACTCCCAAATTACAAATTCCAGTTTTTACTTCATAATCGCTAAGCTTATTAATCCAAACTTTTCCAAACTTTCTAATATCGCAAAATCTTAAAGAAGTTTTTGAGAAATCCAAGCGAGTGCGTTCATATGGCAACTCTTCATCTTTTAAATTCTTCGTAACCAATCTTCCGCTCATTCTCAAATGCAAAGTCATCACATAATCATTTTCAAAAAAGATATTCATAAATTTACCTCTGCGCTCAACACTGCTTATTCTCATACCAACAATTTTGCCCTCATTCTCAATAGCCCCACTAACGGAATTAGCGTGGCGTCCCTCCATTCTCACAAATTTTTCACCAACAATAATCTTCCGCAAATCGGAAACTATCGTCTCTACTTCTGGCAATTCTGGCATATCAAAAAATTACATACCTTCAATTTCGACATCACCATTCACTTTGCACTGACAGCACAATCTATGTTCACCATCTTTTAGGCACATCATTTCCAAAGTCTGATCCTCAGTTTCTTCCATTGGACTCAAATCTCCAAAACCAGTCGGAACTCTAATCACGCACGTACCACAAACACCATCCTCACACCCAAAAGCAATTGGCCATCCATTATCTTTGACTGGATCTTTTAACGCCCCACCCAACGGAATCTCCGCAAGCGCTCCTGTATTGATAAATTTAACTTTTGGCATGGGCCTATTATCCATTTTTCAATCAAATTTGCAAGCCGGACACACAGTGTCCTTTTCCCTTTCCTATTTTATTAATTAATTATATCCTATTAGTCAGTCCATAACCCCTCATTTATGGTTACAATTTACACAAAAAATTCTTGTCCATATTGCATTAAAGCCAAGGCCTTATTAGATTTTTTGAATGTGACTTATAAAGAAGTTGATATCACAAACACTCCCGAAAAAGTGCAGGAACTCAGCCAAAGATCAGGATTCTTAACAGTTCCTCAAATTTTTGTAGGCGAGAATGAGGAACGCTGCCTCGGTGGTTTCAGCGATATCGACAAACTAAATCAGGAAGGCAAATTATTAGAACTCGTAAAATAAACTAATGAATTGGAACTACAAACAACTTTTGGATTTATTCTCCAAAAACGGCAATTATAAACTCTTTACCCAGTCAAATCATGGCCTGGAAAGAGAAGGTTTGCGTACAAATCAAAAGGGTAAATTGGCTAAAACTAAACATCAAATTGGTCTTGGCTCTAAACTCACAAATCCAAATATAACCACTGATTTTACAGAGGCGCAGTTAGAATTAGTTACACCAGTTTTTAAATCTGAACAAAAAACTCTCGACTATCTAAAAAACATCCATCTTTTTGTAAATAAAAATATTGGTGAAGAATTGATTTGGCCTTTTAGCATGCCCTGTATTTTGCCTCGTGATTCAAAAATTCCTTTTGCTGATTATGGCACTTCACATACTGGTAAGAAAAAAACACTTTATCGTTTAGGGCTTAGCGAACGTTATAACCGCAGAATGCAGACGGTTTCTGGAATTCATTATAATTTTTCTTTTAGTGATGAAGTTTGGGATTTGCTTTACGGGAAATTTATTCACAAAAAAATCACCGAAAATCTTTACACCAAAACTGATTTTATTTCAGAAACTTATCTACATATCATCCGCAACTTTTTGCGCTACGGCTGGATTTATACCTATCTTTTTGGTGCAGCTCCGGTGGTAGATAAAACTTATTTAAAAGGTAAAAAACCTGATTATCTCAAAAAACTTACTCGTCGCAGTTATTATTCTCCATATGCCTGTTCTTTCCGCATGAGCGAGCTCGGTTATTACAGCAAAGTTCAATCTCAACTCGCAATTTCTTTTAATAGTTTGAAAGAATATTTAGCCGATTTACAGAAGGCCATTACGACTCCGGAACCAAAGTACAAAAATTTGGATGGAATGAATTCAAATATTCTCCAGCAAGAAAGTGAGCACTATTCTCGTATCCGCCCAAAGCGTGTTTTGCAAAATAAAGAAACTCCAATTAAAGCGCTTTCAGAGCGAGGAATTCAGTATATAGAAGTTCGCTGCGTGGATTTAAATCCTATGTCTCCACTTGGTGTGGGGGAAAAAGAGCTGCAGTTTTTGCACATTTTTATTCTCTATTGTTTGTTTCAAGAAAGTCCAGAAATTGCTCCTGACGATAATTGCATAGTCACCGGCAACCAGAATAAAGTGGCTATCTACGGGCGTAAACCTGGACTTACAGTTTGCCAGCAAGAAGATCACGATGTTCCGATGATCGAATGGGCTGAAGAAATTCTAAAAGAAATGATACCTGTAGCTAAATTATTGGATAAAAATTCTGATGGAAATATTTATCAGGAATTAATTAAAGAACAATTAGAAAAATTAAAAAATCCAGAATTAACTCCTTCCGCACAATTGATTAAGGCAGTACAGGAGCGCAAAAAACCTTATATTAATTTTGGACTAAATTTGGCAAAACAGCATAAGGAATTCTACGGCCAGCAAAAATTAGCTCCAAAAACTGAAGAAAATTTTAGAGAAATCGCTGAAAAATCTATTAAAGATCAACACCGCATCGAAGTAATCGAAGAAACAATTTTGCCTGGTTATGATGACATGGAAGTTTCAACTCAAATCCTAATTCGTGAGGCCTTTAAACGAAAAGTCCAGGTTGATGTTATTGATAGAGCCGACAATTTTATTATTCTCAGCAAAGGTCGCAAAGTGCAATATGTAAAACAAGCTACAAAAACGGATCTCGATTCTTATATGACATTTCTGATTATGGAAAATAAAAATGTCACAAATCAGGTCTTGCGTGCCTCCGATATTAATGTGCCACCGGACGGTGTTTATTATTCTTTTGAAGAATCTCTTAAAGATTACGAAAAATACCGAGATATCAAAGTTGTTTTTAAACCAACAACCACAAATTTTGGAGTAGGTATAAGTTTTGCAGAACCTGGCGACTACTCAGCCTACGAATCCGGTCTCAGGGAAGCCTTTAAGCACAGCTCAACAGTTTTAGTGGAAAGATTCTTTGAAGGCGAAGAATACAGACTTTTGACCTTGGATTTTGAAGTTATCTCAATTGTAAAACGAGTGCCGGCCAATGTGGTTGGTGATGGCAAGCATACAATTCGAGAATTAATTGAGATGAAAAATGATGATCCAAGAAATTATAAATTTTTTGCTTACTACACTCTCAAAACCGGCAAAACCGAAGCGGAATTTTTACATGAGCAAGGCCTGACTTTTAACAGCGTCCCTGCAGCAGGCCAACAAGTTTTCACCAGAAAAAATTCTAATGTCAGCACCGGCGGCGATCCTTTAGAAGTTTTTGATCAAATTGATCAGAGTTATAAAAAGTTAGCAGAAAAAGCTGCCCACACCGTTAACGCCAGAATCTGCGGCGTCGACATGCTTATCCAAAATCCTGAATCCAAAGCCACAAACGACAATTACGCCATCATCGAATTGAACTTTAATCCAGCGATCCAAATGCACCACTATCCTGTCACAGGCAAACCCGTAAACGTCGCCGCAAAACTCCTGGACATGCTTGGGTTTTAAACGGCTTAGGCAATTTTGCCAACCACGCGTCTTTCATTACAAATTTCTCCTATCACGCCATCTGCCCAACTTGCTGCCGCGCTTCTTTGTATTGCCAGTTAACTGCATGCTCCAATTCGTGATGCTCTCTGCAAAGCGGTACTAAGTAACATGGATCATGGCTTCTGTTAATAGAAAACGCCACTGTGTGATGTATGTTGGCTGACGGTTTTTTGCAATTTTTTACTGCACACTTTGTCCCAAACTCTTCATAAAGGATTTTCTTTGCCGCTACTGGTACATGTCTGGTTGGTTCTTTTTTCTGCTCTTTCTCTAGAATTTGTTGACTAACTTCTTCTTTCTTTTGGGCAATCTCCATCTCACGTTTCTGTAAGAATTCTAATAAAAGCTGATTAACATCGATGCCTTTTTGCTGCAATTCTAGTAGTTTACCTTCAACTTCACCAGATAAATCTAAAGTCTGCCCGGGCAGAGATTTTGCCTCATTTTTTGTCTCAAATAAGCCATCGTGACCCGCGACAACATCGTTCTCCGCTTGCCTAAATTTTTCATCTCTCACTAAAGTTTCAACCGCATTTTTTGATAAATTTTTCAAATTCTCAGCCCAAAATTGCTCGTTTTCAGGTTTAGCAACCGCCGCCACTCTAGCCAATTTATTCACACTTACTTCACCACTTACCAATAAATTCCTCAACTCTGGCAATTTTTCAAATTTCTTTTCTAAATTCAAAGTGAGCCTAACTTGCTCTTCACTTAAACCTGCCAATTTTTTTGCAAATTCAAAAATCGAATCAAAGCCTTTTTTATCATATAGTTTGCGTTTAAAAACTTCGGGTAAAAGTCCAATAAATTTTGCTCTCCATGCCAAAGCCCGCCCGCCATACATTCTACAAAGTCTAAATAAATTTTCGTCCTCTAATTTGTCTATTTGCATATATTTTTTGTTAGTTTTTATTGCCAGTATTTTCTCAAGAATAAGCCGAAAAATCAACTTTTACGACTAGCGATTTTTAGTAAAAATGTCGGAATAAAGTTAGGTTTATTGGCTACAGCTAAACGTTAAATGCCGTTGTAGTTTTGACTTTGCATGTTAAAACAAGCTAGTCGGCAAAAAGCAAAAATAAAAGTGCGATTTTCTGTAAAATAACGAAATAAAACTCGCCTTTTTGGCGGGGACGGTATGCCAAACCCATTGTCTCTTTCATACCAAAATGCTATATTCGTCAAGTATGCGTCTAAATACTCCTACAACTACCATCAAAAATCTCAAAATCGGCGGTCAAAACCCGATCGTTATTCAGTCAATGACTAACACTCAAACTGCTGATGCCGAGGCAACCGCAAAACAGGCGATGCAACTTGCCGATGCTGGAGCTGAACTAATCCGCATTACAGTTAATACAAATTTTGCAGCTGAGGCTGTTCCTCAAATTCGTAAAATTCTCGATAAAAAAGGTTATCAAAACCTGCCTCTTGTAGGTGACTTTCATTACAACGGTCACGTTCTCCTAACTGATTACCCAAAGCTTGCCAAAACCCTCGATAAGTATCGTATAAACCCGGGTAATGTCGGTTATGGTGACAAACACGAATACAACTTTGCAACCATCATCAAAATCGCTGTAGCTAATCAAAAACCAGTGCGTATTGGCGTGAATTGGGGCTCGCTCGATCAGGACCTTCTTACTGAAATGATGGATAAAAACGCCAAACTAAAAAATCCAAAAACTGATAAAGAAGTTATCATCGACGCCATGGTAGAAAGTGCCCTCCTATCCGCAGCCCAAGCCGAAAAACTCGGCCTCAAACAAAACCAAATTATTCTTAGTGTAAAAATGTCTATAGTCCAAGATATGGTCAAGGCCTACGAACTTCTTGCGAAAAGAATGCAAAAAAACAAACACCTCTACGCTCTCCATCTTGGCTTAACAGAGGCTGGTGTGGGCATGCAGGGAGTTGTTTCCAGTTCTGCTGCGCTCGCAATTCTTCTTCAACAGGGGATTGGCGATACTATTCGCATTTCTCTTACTCCAACTCCTGATAAACCTCGTACCGAAGAAGTCGAAGCCTGCAAAAATCTACTGCAAGCTCTAGGCTACAAATATTATAAACCGCAAGTTACAAGCTGCCCTGGTTGTGGACGTACCGATAGTCAGTTTTTTCAAGAATTAGCTGACCAAGTCAACAAACATATCGACAAAAAAATGCCTCAATGGCAAAAAAAATATCCAAAAGTATCAGAGATGAAAGTCGCTGTTATGGGTTGTGTGGTCAACGGTCCAGGAGAATCAAAACATGCCGACATCGCTATTAGTCTCCCTGGTAAAAGTGAAAAACCGGTCGCACCAATTTATATCAAAGGCAAATTCATCAAGAGTCTGCAGGGCGACAAAATCCCCGAGCAATTCATGGAACTACTCGAGGAATTCGTTAAAGCAAATTACTGATCTCTACTACTTAATTTCCTCCAACTTAACTTCTACAGTTTTTTCCTCTCCCTTGCTCAAGACTTTTAATTTAACTGTGTCGCCAACTTTTTTTGTCGCAATAATTCTTCCCAGAGAATGATCTTCATCTAGTTTCTGACCGTCAATTTCTAAAATAATATCATTTTCTAAAAGGCCGGCCTTATCCGCAGGTGACCCTGGTATCACTGCTAATTCCTCTGCCCCAGTTCCTCTTAAAACTAATACTCCATAATCTACTTCTAAATTATTCGCTTCTTTTAATTTTTCATCAATTAATGCATATCTAACACCCAAATATGGTCTAACAATTTTGCCATTATCCCGCACTGATTCAAAAGCTGCTTTTACTAAATTTGACGGCAGCGAAAACCCAATATTTTCCGCACTGGCTACGGCCACATTCACACCAATTACTTTTCCTTCTAAATTTAAAAGTGGACCACCTGAATTTCCTGGATTAATTGCCGCATCTGTTTGAATAACACCATCCAATTGTTCTGATTGTCCAAATCCGGCACTTGCAGTTATTGACCTTGATAAGCCCGAAATCACACCAACCGAAACGGAATTTCTAAATTCTAGCAAAGGAGTTCCAATCGCTATCGCACTTTGTCCAACTTGTAATTCATCTGAATCGGCAAATTCGAGATAAGGTAGTTTTTCTCCCTCAATTTTTAGTATTGCCACATCATTTAAAGGATCTAAAGCTACTATTTTAGTTTCATGTTTTTGTCCATCAGTTGTAAAAGTTGTGTATTCTGCTGCTGGATCACTAACTACATGTTTGTTTGTGACAATATATCCATCTGCTGAAACTAAAAATCCAGATCCGCCACCAACTTCTCTTCTTTCAGTTCCATTTTCTTTGTATCTAGGAAATAAAAGCCCAAAAGGATTTCCTCCATCTAGCTCCAACTTTGGTACATCTTTTGTTACCACTATGGAAACAACGGAATCTTGAGCTTCATTAACTGCATCAATTACCATAGTTTCCTGACTTGAAGCCCCACTATAAATCGGCTCGTCATCCTCAATGACTGCAGTTTTTGCATTTTCTTGAGGAAATTTAGGGAAAAATTGTAGAATTAAAGCGCTAATAATTAAGGCAGTAATTCCACCTGAGATCGCCCCAACCAAAATGGGACTCTGTTTCGCTAACTTCATATTTGAATGGGTTAATAAATAGTATTTATGTTTTACTACGGCCTTTTTATCACTTCAAGAAATATCACTTGCCTGGCACTCTAAAATATTGAGTGCTAAAAGAGGCTTGCTATTCGTTGATTTATCAAATTAAATGGGGTAAAACTATACCCTGTACCGATTAATCCAAAATATATGATTCTATCCGACAAAACTATTAAAGAAATGCTTGCTGACGGTCGCTTGGTTATTGAGCCAGTTGACGAAAAATCCATTCAACCTGCCTCTGTAGATTGCCGTTTGGGTGACCACTTTTTGTTGGTCGAAGAGAATCAAATGGACATTATTACTTTGGAATCTGAGATTAAATACCGTGAAATTACTAATGAGAGTATTACAATCCCGCCACACTCATTTTTGTTGGCGACTACCCAAGAATATATCGAAGTTCCAAATGATCTGACTGCCTTTGTAGAAGGGCGTAGTTCAATTGGCAGAATAGGACTTTTTATTCAGAATGCTGGATGGGTTGATCCTGGATTTAAAGGTCGTATCACTCTAGAATTATATAATGCTGGTTCACTTCCTATTAAACTTCAGGCCGGTAAGAGAATTTGTCAGCTTGTATTCTGCAAAATGGATCAGGCCGCTCAAAATCCTTACAAGGGTAAATATCAGGGGCAAAGAGTGACTGTGGGAAGCCGTGTTTTCCAGGACAAAGATCGTATGCACGTTGGAATTGATGGTAAAAAAGTTGAAACTGTTAAAGAAGAAAAAGAATGGATCAGAGCCATTGATGTATAAAACATGCAACAATATTTAGA